>Ga0181397_1000330_pt1 | contig 17955 bp, 29 predicted proteins | sample 20SPOviralmetaG_FD_130126 | JGI IMG/M metagenome (GOLD analysis project Ga0181397, IMG submission 130126) | Marine viral communities from the oligotrophic San Pedro Time Series (SPOT) site, San Pedro Channel, CA, USA - 20 SPOT_SRF_2011-02-23 | ecosystem: Environmental > Aquatic > Marine > Strait...
GCACATAGTTTATTATTCTACGGTTACTAATTGGGTTAGCAATAAATTTATATTTATTATACAATGTTATATCATACTTCATTAAGTCAGAATCCTTATTGTAATTAATTCGTTTTGGGTGTCCTAATGGGTAAGGCATTATCTTTTATTGCTTTCCTTGTATTTAATATGTGCAGCTTTCATTGTTCTGTTTTTTTGCAAGCGCTTTAACCTTGCTTTGCGCCTTATAAGTTTTGCTAGTTTATACTTGGTCATTTCAAAACCTCTTTAAACATTTCTTCGCTCATTATAAATACCCACTTGCCGCGATCCTGACGCACAGCAACAAGGTTAGCATTTTTAAATTCTAAATAGCTTGCTATCTTTTTGCGCCGTTTAACTTGCACATGTAGCTCTAAATCGTCACGCTTTGCCTTAATATCTATATCACTGGCAAGACCAAATGCGCGTCCATCACTTCCCCAAGAGCGTTCGGCATCGAAGCCGAGGTCAGAGAGTAGTTCTTTAACCTCAACTTCGCCACGATAGCCTTTTTTAGCTACGTTCAAAAGGGCAACTCTTCTTCTTTGTCATCTTGCGCTTTCTCTTCACCGGGTTCTAGCGGAGATCCATTGGTGAAAAGATTATCCGCATTATAGCGATCTTTCATAGTAGACCACTGCTTGACAACATCTGCATCAAGTGCCTTTTTTGGGTTTGGAACGACTGTATATTGAGTCTCTAAGTCCTGACCACTACGTGTAATAGTGATGTCGTATTCTTGCACCTCGCCCCATTCTTTATTATCAGATAATGCTTTTATCTGATTTAGGATAGTCTTTTGTTTTATTTCTAAAAACTTTACTTCATTATTAATAGCAATAGTAAGAAACCAAAAGTACTTTGCATCTTTAACGCCAGTGTCAATATCACCCGGCTTTTGCACGCGTTTTGGTTTATTCTCATTTTCAGGCCACCATACATAACCCGGTATCGGGGTTGTAAGTATGCGCATTCTATTCTCACCTTGCTCCAACTTTTTCATAAACAGACCGCCGGTTTCACTTGACGGTATATCTAGTCCACTTAAGCTATTAGACATATTGTGTTTCCTTATTTTCATTATCGATTAATGTGATCTTGTAATCACTTCTTTGTATTAACCCAATGATTTGCGTTAATATTTCTTTATCTAAAGTTTCATAAACCTTAATACCAATAGATGCGTCTTCAGGCTCATATGTATCATTATTTATTTTATATATGTTTAATAAGGCGCGTATTCTTCGTGCTATAGTGACTTGCTCAGAATCTTGCGGTATGTGGACTCGAAAGATCATGGGGCGGTATGAGGATTCAATTGAGAGGTTAGAATCACAACATGACGTTGTTCACAAGAAGAGAACCGCCCCACTTTATTCATTCCAGTTAATACTTTCTTCATTAACACCAAGAACCATTGCTATGTTTTCTTTATGTCTATATTGAAAGGTTCTCTCACCTTTCATCATCATTGTAAGCAGTGCAGGACTGATACCTACAAGCCTGCATAATTTACGTTGTGATAATCCAGTTTTACGTAATAAACTGCGAAAACGAAATGTGGTATGTGTTTGTTCCATAAACGTTAACAAAACTTAATGTGAACACTTTTTTATTTGCAAGTATTATTTTGTATTTTGTTCACAAATGTGTATATTAAAATATAATTGAGAGGATAATATGGCAAGTTTAAACACATTTCGTAATTCATTTAAAGTATCATATCGCGATCCACGTGACGCTAAAAGAAAGCAACGTTACTTTAAAACAAAAGAAGAAGCAAATATTGTATTAGGACACTGGCAGCAAGTAGAATTGTATGCTAAAAACAATATGAACTGGCGTGCATTATTGTATAATGAAACACCACAAAAAACATTAGATGAAATATTTACTGCTTTTACTAATAATGTATTAAGCACATTAATTAATGTTGATACAATTGCTAAATATAATGTTGTTATAAATAGTTGTAAGAAAGTTTTTCCTGGTGACACAATAGCATCTGAATTACGAACCACTTCACAAAGCATTATGGGTGTTACAGTAACTGGATGGACCATATACAAACATATTATGGAATATCAGCATAATCGTTCACGCCGTGGTATAGATAGTTATATGAGAGATTTATTGCATATATTTAATTGGGCATATGAAGAAGAGTTGGTTGATAAACGAATCATGCGAAAAAGCGATCGTTTTAAAAAACACGAGCTTCCACCACTTACATTTAAAGTGTGGTCAAATGAAGAAATTAACTATATTTTTAATCATACTGAATTATCGCAGGAGCAAAAAGACATATTATGGTTATTTGCCATTACCGGTGTTCGTGCTAATGAATTAGTTGGTCATAATACTAAAAAGCCATATAAGGAATTACATTGGCATCACATTGATTTTATTAGTAATAAAATGCAGTTATTACAAAAACGCCGTCAAGTACGAGAAACAGCATCAGTACATCCAAGCGCTATTGCAATATTAAAAACACGTTTTAGGAGCGGAGCTGATAGACCGCTTGATATGAGTTATAAAGAATTAAATGCGTTTATTAAAGAAATTAGTATAATTGTACAAATTAAGTTTACTTGCCATGATTTGCGTAGAATGAAAGCACAAGTATTGCGTAATGAAACTCACGATATTACACAAGCTTCAAAAGGCATTGGTGATAAGACAACAGAAGTAGTTCATAATCATTACGCTGGTACAACAATTCAAGAGCAACAATCAATTAATAATACTGCTTATAATGCTTTTATTAATATTCTTAAGAGGTAAGTTCTCTCATTACCACCTGGCATGAGAAGATATCGGGCAATACTTGTTTGAATGTCAGTGGGCGAACTAACCTTACCCAGTGGTATGGTCCAGTAGTACCATCTTCACTATATATAAAAGGTTCTCGGTCTGTGACTGTATTAGAAAATGTTTCTAAACTGGTTTTATTTGCGCTTGTCATGTGATCAAGACTTAAGGTCAACTGCTTATAATTACTATGCTTGTCAAAATAAATTCGATTAGCGCCGTATGTTTTAATTTCTTCTGAGCCAAGAGTATGTTTAGTAATAATATTTCCAGTAGGTTGTACTGGCAGTTCAAATTTGTTACCAAAAAATACTTCTGATATGCCAGTTAGGTCACCCTCTTTGCTATTTAGAGTCCAGTATCTTTTACCTAAAACAGTTATAGTTCTAATGTTCCATCCAATAGACAAGCTTTCTTGATCATTCCAAATTCCAAAAAACACACCACTGCTTGCATCATCTCGATTTACTCTAACCTCATTATCTGTAGCAACCGTGCTATATATAGCGCAAAAATCAGGGGCTACACTACTTCCAAAATCAAACTGCAAACCCTCATTGACTGCCCAGCCACCAATAACATCTGTTATATTGCCGTCAATAGCGCGCAATTCATTATCTAGTTCATCGCTACCAAGATTATTTGTAAAATTACCAGGGTCAGAACTATTGTCAACAGTACCATCGGCAATGGTAGCAGAGCGCGAGCCTAAATTGTCATAATATATAGTAGCAGTCATTATGTAGATTCCAGTAAATGTAAAGTTGTAGAAAAAATGTTAGCGGCAACTTGATTAAATGCCAACGGCTTTGCAAGTCTTACTGTGTAATAGTTAGTTTCATCATAGTATGTAAATGTATATATATTTTTATAATCTGATTGTAAAACTTCAAGCAAAGCTTTATCTGTATGTGTTAATAATGGTATTTTTATTTTCCACTGACGTAGCTCTGTGTCTTTTTTATTAGAATACTCAGTATTATTATATGAGCTTGCTATAAAACTACTAAATGGTTTAATGACATCAATGTCTACTGTTGCTGCTTTAAGTACTTCGCCAAAATAAATTTCAGTTGGCGCAAAAGAACTACTTGCACGTAAAGTCCAATATCTACTACTTGTAGCAGTAAATTCAAAAAAATTCCATCCAGTAGTAAGGTCAGTTGTAATTAAACTAGTTGATGTGGTACTGCCGGTAGTAGCTGCACTAGTTAATACTTGTATATTTGTTGCCGTGCCTGATGCTACATATACAGCAACAAAGTCAATTGTTTTGCTTTCACCAAAATCAAAAAGTAAAGCATCATTTACTTCCATATTAGATACTGCGGTAGCAATACTGCGATCAGTTACTCTTGATTCATATGATATATAATTACTGCCATCATCAGCAAGTAAAAATTTTGAACTTTCAATATCAAATGTCGCTGCTTTGTCATCAGCAGTCAATGTATGCGTTTTTTTATTATCAAAGTATAACTTATGTGCCATTACGCTTTATGCACTTCCATTGCTTTTATTTTTAAGCTATTTACTGTTCTAGTTGTATCTGTAATACGAAATTGGTAGTCTGTATATGCAGCAGTATTATCTCGTAATCTAAAATCTGCTGGTGGATCGCTAAAAGTTATAATATCACCAATCTCAAGTTTCCATGCATTAGGATCTAATATCTCACATTGAGCAGTCATACGCTGATACTTAAAAACATTTACTAAATTTTGAGCAACTTCTGTTTCATTAACCCAGTCATTCTTTATGGTAATAACACCACTTGTGTCAGTAAATGAATAGGTGCTTTTTGTATCTGTATCTTGCACAACACCACTTGTTCTATATTCACCAGTAGATGGATGTTTATCATAGTTGTAATTTACACGCCACAACATTTTGCTTAATGGTATAGTGCCAAATATTGGATTGCGATACATAGCAGTTGTAAGGCTAAGAGTAATACCCGGATCAGATGATTTATCATTACCATCTTCTATAAGATAATACAACTTACCATCACTTGGTCTGATGTAGCTTATAAATCCTGCTTCTTGTTGTAGTTTATTTAAAGCATCTTGTACGGTCATATTAGGATTGTCAATAGTGCATCTTACCTTACCATCAGCATTGAAATTACCCTCTACCGCTGCTTGCGTAGTATCATCAATAATATCTCCAGGTCCAAAATTTACAAGTATGTTTTCATGGACTTCTGTTGGCCCATGATCTGCAACTTCAGTATAACCACTTTCAAGCAATGTGCCATCCTCGCCAATATAAATAGTCTCAGGGATTTGTTCTGTCATACTTTTTTGAGAATATGTTGTAGTAGATTGATCTAGCTCAATATATGTAGTAATATCTAAATACAAACTATATACTTTTAGTGAGCGAATATTATTATTATCTGATATACGAAGAGCCATAACAATATCTGTTAAATTTACACCAGGTTGATAACCCTGAGTTGAGCCACTATTCCAATCAGATGTTATGTCTTTTTTGACAATATATTTATTGTTTCCTGCAAACGCAGACCATGAATTATTACCTGACCAACCATTACTTGTTCTAACATCGGATGATGCTATACCGGCTAATGTATCACTACCACTGTTATCATATATATGAGCAACACTAAGATTTACAACGCCATCAGGAATATCGTCACCAACATTCTCAGCAATAATTACAGCAACTACTTTAGCAATACTACCATTTAATTGCCCACTCATTGCAGCTAATGTTCCTGCTGGACTTCCACTTGCGCTACCGGTTGTTGACATTGTGATAAGATCATCATCGTCATCATTTATTGCTAATGATGGATTAAAATTTAAATCTAAATTAGGATTTGCAACATCACTACTAGAAATATGTGATACTGGTGAAAGCCTTATTGTGTTTTTAAAAAATGTTTTTTGATTTGCTGTATCTGAAACATTATTGATACGAATAACATTTGTGTTAAATTTTTCTGATGTCGCAGTATTAGCGTTTTCAATTGGAATAAAACGATCAATACTTGGAATATATATATGTCCTCTACCGCCACTATTATTAAGGCCCTCATCATAATAAATAAACGAACTATCATTCGCAATTAAATGAGCAGCTCTTAAATCTCTGCTGAGACATTGATTAGGGTTTGCTTCGGTCGATATGTTGGGTATGAAATCTCCATAACTAATTTGTTTAAAATGGCCTTTTCTTGGCAAATTATACCCAGTTTCATTTTCAATTTGCTCTTTTAATATTTTATTTAAACGCCAAGTGCTTAAATCTTCACAATTAACACTTATTTCTTTGTCAGTAAGTTTTGACACACCCATAATGCGCCCAGTAAAAACTTTTAAGCAATCACTAAGAGAAGATAATGTACCATTAGAAGCAAAATAAATAGTCACTATTTGATTATTTCTTACGCCAAATGTAGGCGCGTAACCACCGTTGGCAATGCGTAATGTTATATTATTTATTCTACTACTAAAACTACGTAAATCAATACTGGATATAATGCTAGGCGCATCCATTAGCCTACCATCATATGCTTGCGATTCTACTGTTACATCTCTTGTACTAAGATATAAAGTTGAACTACCAGCAATTGTAAGTATGGGAAAAATATCATTATTACGCTTGAGAGAGTTAGAAAAATTTGTACTTGGAGAAAGTGCCATAGTTTATGCGCTAGCTTCACGCCTTAATTCTTCTTTAATTGCAGGCAACACTTTATCTCTTACATGCTCTTCATCGCCTATTATATTGCCTGATATATTAACAGTTAACGATCCACTAGCCTCGCCAGTTTGATTCATCTGTGCTAAATTTTGCAAACCAATGCTATTTACCGCGCTTCTTTGCATGATAAATTCACCTGATTGTGCAAGGATTGGCACGTTGTCTTGCCCTTGGACCATACCGCCAGTAGCAAAACGCTGAATACCGTTGTTTTGTATCAGGCCACCAGTATGCCCAACAAAAGCACCTAGAATACTACCCATTAAAGCTGAACCACCGGTTGCAACACCACCAGGACTAAATACACCCATTGTAATAAGTTTGGCTAACGTACCTAGTAATGCTTTCATTTGATCTTCTGCGGTTGCTCCCTCACGCATCATAGTACGAAGTCCTGATGCAATGGTTGTAGTAGCAGCAGCGGTTTTAAGCAACTGATCTTCTTCTTCTTTTTTAGCTTTTGCATTATCTTTTGCTTCTTGTTTTGCGGCTTTTGTTGCACCAGTTAAATCGTCATATTTTTCTTTTAGTGTAGTAAGCACTGCCATTACTTCTTCATTAGTACCTAATTCTTCTTGATGTGTAGCAATAAGTAACTCAAGATTTTCAATTTGCTTTAATTGCGCCATGTCTGTACTACTTAAGATATCATTAAAAGCAGACTGTGTTTCTGTAAACTCATCTGTTGTGCCAGTGAGATCATTATATTTTTCCTTAAGCATTTCAAGTACTGCTGTTACTTCTTCTGTTGAGCCAAGTTGCTCTCTGTTTTTCTCAATTAATAATTGCATACTTTCAATATGTGCAATTTGAGACAAGTCGGTTTGCTTAAGTAGGTCGTTAAATTTTTCCTGAGTTGTTTTAGTCTTTTCTTTTGACTCTGTAAGCTTTTTATATCGCTCATCAAGCAATGCTAATACAGCAGCAACTTCCTCGCTTGAGCCTAAATGCTCTTTATTTTTTTCAACTATTTCTTTTATCTGTTGTATCTGTTCTATTTGCGCCAAACTTGTATTTTTTAGCACTTCATTAAATGCTTTCTGTGCATCTGCTAGACCTGAGTTATTATTTTCTCTAAGCTTTATTTGATCATTAATTAACTGCATTTTTTCTAAAAAAGTTTCTGCATTAATATTAGTTGCAACTTGAGTTGTATTAAAATCCTGCTCTACTTTATTAAGGCCGTCAAATGCATCAATTGCGCCAATAGTAATGCCATTGCCTTTTGATAGTGCAATATTTAATAAATCAGTATTCTCACTTATTTTTATTATACCATCTGCTGCTTGATCTTGCACTGGCGGTAAAAATTTTATATTATCACCAAATGAGATAACAGCCTGAGAAGCATCAACAATTGGCTCTTTAGATGCTTCCATTTGCTCTTGAAGTGATTTTAATTCTGCGTTTAACTGTTCAACAGACAAGCGTTCTATTTTAACGCCAAATTCTTCAATTGACTCGCCAAAAATATCAAAATTAGCTTTGTCTTCTACTATGCGTCTTACTACATCACTAGCTGCATCTGCAAAACGACCTAAACCTTTAACTCCTGCTTTTAAAGATGGTAATAAAATATCACCAATTCTAGCCGCAAGTCTAGTTACACTATCTGTCATATTACTAAATGCACCAGTAAATGTTTCTGACATTCTATCAGTACTACCAGCAATACCAGCAGCAGGATCAACTAATGTCGCTTCTAATGCACTGCGAAACTCAGGTAATGTTATCTTGCTTAAATCATCTATTTTAGAAAAACTTTTAACTAGGTTTAATACGCCACGTTCTCTCAATATATCAGCAGCGCCTGCACCACCAGCAAAAGCGCGACCAAGTGAGTTAGCGGCTTCTGTTGCAGTCGTACCCATAAATGCAGCAAGGTCAGCTACTGGCTTGATCATACCCTCTGCATCAGCTCCAAATGCTTTTAACTGCGCACCAGCTTCTACTACATCCTGAAGACTAAACGGAGTAGTGGAAGCAACTTCATTAAAGTTTTGAAATGCACGCTCTGCTCTTTCAGTAGAACCCATCAGGCCCACTAAGCGAGTTTTGACATCCTCAAACCCTGAAGATGCATCAACAAACTTTTTAAATGCTAGTCCTGCTGTACCAAAAGCAAAACTTACAAGAAGTAAGTTATTACGCAAGCCTGACATGTTACGCCTAAATGTAGCAGCAAACCCACTACCTTTATTTGCTTCGCGTGAAAACGCTCTCGTTGATTTAGTAACTTCCGCTAAAGATTTGTTTGCACCTTGAAAACCCTTGGTGCGTATTTCAATTATAAATTTTTCAGCTGCCATCTTTTTCCATTCGTTGAATTGCTAAGTACTCTTCATCAATAGCAGCAAAAAGCGACATACGTTCGCACAGTGCATTATCTAATGATTCGTATAAAGGCATATTAAAGCGCTTATGCAGGAGATATTCTTCTAATAGTGCAATAACATCATTATCATAAAAAAAGGTCGAATCTGCGCAATGTAGCATGTTATAATATAATTGTTGCCCTGCTGTAAATTTACCAGTACGGTCTTCTTCAAGTACGCGATCAATCTCATTCCATACTTCTTCTTTTGTGTATGTAATCGATTTTTTTAATGTGGGCGATTTAGCGCGATATGGAAAAACTAAGTTGCGTGTTGCTATACTATGATAATTCATCCACATCGCAACGCGTACTTTTAGCTCTTTTTTTTGGGTGGATTCTTGTACCTTGTATAGACTTCGCTTAAAACTGTGTCAATTTCTGCATCATCTAAATGCCCTAATGATTCTTCAGCATTAACAAAAGCATAAGACATAATAAACTCCATTACATCATAATACTTATCTAAGTTTATTTGCCCATCAGCTCCTAATGCACCAATTTCTAATCGATGTAATTCTCTACGCTTTTTAAATGTTAATTCACGGCATTCAAAGTCGCCATGTTGTGTTTTTACGGTCATACAGCCTCACTGTTTGTATTAACCCAGGTCTAAGATATTGTTATACCAATTATTTGTGCTGTTTCACTAGCAGCAAAAGCTCTAAATGGTATAGTTTGCAATAAATATTCTCCACCCATGTCAGGCTTTGTATTATCAATCATAACATCAGGAGCTGCAATTGCAAACCCACTACTTGCTAATGCTAAAGCAATGCCAGTAGAATCACCTGAAGAATGTGCAGCAAAATCATGCACGCTATCATCACGCTTTGCTAATAACTGGCCAGTAACCTCATATGGTCCAGTTTGCGCATAACCAAATGGTTGATAGTTAGTAGAATCTTGAAAGCCAATCCTTGCAAGTGGTCTTGAAATTGTAATTTCCCAGCTATTTAATATTAATGCTTCGCCATCTAATGTTGAAGTTGAAAGATCAAATATGTTTTTTGGCGCAGCTGTGTCTAATACTTTAGTACTTGGCGCAGCATAAGCGCTTTCTACTGGTTGATACCCAGTAACAAATGTTGTTTCAGCAACCATTTCACCACCATTTGTGCCAATATCTTGGCGCAGTGTCATAGATGTAGCAAAACAACCAACCATTGAGACATCTACAGCAGATGCATCTGAACCAGCATTTTCAAATAAAAGCGTAACTGCATTAACATTTGTGCCACCATGCTTCATCACTAAAGCGCTGTTATCATTCGTACTTGCTGCTGGCGTTAGTGACGCTTCACTACTTCCAGCACCAAATAAAGCAAGAGTAGATTTTAATACGGCTGTAGGTGTGCCTCTCATTGTTAAAGTTGATTCATACATGATATCATCTCGCCTATGATGTCCTTGACTTTCAAGTTGTCCATTTAAAGCATTTTTACCCGGAGCTACTTCAACTGGCGCAGATGATTGATCAAATGTAAAGTCAGATACTTGTAAGAAATTCCAAGTGTCACCAGCTTCGTGAGCAGTGCCTAAAGCTTTAGAACCATTACCGATTCCGACTTGTATAATATTTTTGGGTTGAAAATTAGTCTCAGCCATTATTTGCTATCCTTTTTCTTTTTTGGTTCAGCACTTTCTAAATGCTCTACTAGTTCTTTAGGTGGTGTATCTATATTGATTGCAACACCAGCCATTAATAAAATATGCTTGGAAGAATCTCCAAATGCATAATAATTCTTACTGTCACTAAGCTTTTTATAACTTTCTTTTGCTTTATATTTCATCCTATCACTTCCATTACTGATACGTTTACACTTAAAATTGCCAATACTAAGTCAGGATTATCTTCATCGCGACTATATTCAATAGACTCAACAACAGCATTATTAAATTGTCGCACACCTGACACAGTATAGTTTCTATTATTATATATAAGTCTTTTTACTCTTTCAGCTATTTCAGAAACTTGTTTCAAAGTCAATTTAGTGTAGTTGCCACTTAAGTCAACTTGGTATGAAACATTTACTATATAGTCTCTTACTTGCGCTGTAGTTAAAAGCTCATTTAAATCATCAGAAACTGGCGTTATCAAAAAACTTTGATTGCCCTCATGGGCATCATAATTGATCGGTATTGAGAACTCATTAGCAATAATGCTAGACAAGCTCTCAATAACCCGGTCATAAATAACATTTTCGTAAGAAATTGCCATCTATATTAACGGCGCTTAGATGACATAGCTCTGCGCTTTTTCATTTTACTCTTCTTGAGCTTCTTCTTCTTTTTGCCCATTTTACCGTATCCTTTACCCATTGGCATAGTGTTACTCCTTATCTGTAGATTTGTCCTGATTTGATTGTACCAACCGGCAGTTCGTCACTTTGAAAGATGATACTAAACTCATCAGATGCATGATAAACGCCTGCTTGAAAACGTATCCTTGCTCCATAAGCAAGTGGTTGATAATCACCATTCACTTGCTCGGCATCCACTACCTTATGCATACGCAAACCCTCACTATTTTTAACATATACATCGTATTTAACTGGACTAGTTGTACCTAATGCAAACGTACCACCAGTAGAAATAACTACTCTTACCTCATCATAATCGACTGCTGGCGGCCCATGAAGTTTGATATCTTCAACATAACCAGTTGTACTGCCGTTCAAAGAAATCTCTTGTATAACACCCTTTTCTGATGCGAACGAGGTTTCATTAGACATTACGTATTCACGGCGCTTAAGCTTATCTAAAAGGCCATCACCATCAGGACTGATTGCCATTGCTTCTATAACATCCGCTTTTTCCGGATCGCTACTTCTTACCAGGTCGGCGCAGGCGAGAATGGCGTTTATACGAACAATTATGAAATCATAATTACGCTCGCTTGCGCCTTGGTATGTGGTGTTTGCACGCTTGTAAATTGGTCTATCTAAATAAGAGCGCATTAAATCTGCTTGCTCTTTACATACGGTACTTTTTAATGTATCCCAGTCTTGCCCTGATTCAAACACTGCGCTATTAAGTGCAGATACAGAGCTAGATGCTAAGAAGAGTTGAAACGAGTCTGTACTGCTAGAGTAATTGTACTCAAAATCCGCATTTGGACTATCTGTGACAGCAGTCATTTCTACGCCATCTTTATATAGCTGACCAATAAAACCAGTATTATTAAGTTGATATAAATTACTAGTATCTGTGGTCGTGAAGTTGGGCGCTAGTACGCGCTTACGATCATATTTATCAATGTCACTTACGACACTTTGTAGGTCTGTAGTGTTATTACAGAATGCTGAATATATACTACTCATGCTACGGCTATATCCTCAATGTTAGGAAGTAATGTTACGTTTGGTATCTCTGCTGTTGCTATTAAAGCAAGAATTAGAGCTAATGATTCGCCCTGAGTATTGTAATCTCTGCGTATCTGTTTTTCTAACTCTTTTAACTGAGCCATTACTTCAATAATGTTTTCAATTTTTTGTATTTCATTATCCATATGCTTCTACTATCTTGATGAAATGGTCTACAGTGCCTTTGCCACGTGCAGTGTTATAATACTGCTTCCATTGTCTTGCTTGCTCTTTAATTGTTTTAGGCAATTTCTGAGGTACTCTTCGCCAATGCAGTCTGCAAAAAGCTATTTGTGCCTTAACGTTATAAGTTAATATCTTGCGCCAAGCATCTTCATTTGGACTAGTAAAGTAGCGCCAGTCTAACATGCAAGCAGTAGCTACTTCACGCATTAGGTCTTCTCTATAAGCAAGATAGTTCTTACATATATCTACCGCATTGTGTGGCTCACACTGAAAAAAGCCGCGAGCCACATTAGAACCGCCAACCTGGTATAGATATTGATACTTTGATTCTACTAAGCCAGTATTATAAACAAGCGAAACCGCTTCTTTACTATGCAAGCCTATGTCATGCAAAGTCTCATCTATTAGGTTAATTAGCTGGTCTTTATTTACCACCAGCAAGTCCGTATACAATATCAGTAATAAGGTCTGCTACGCCACGAAAAAATTCTTTTTCACGCTCGTCTTTGACAAATGGAATGTTTACTGCTTTATCCATTTTCTCTGCAAGCTCTTCTTCAAAATCATCACTTTGTATCCATGAGAGCATTTCACTTTTTACACTGTCGGCTTGCTGCTCTGCCATAGAGAGTAACATCTTTTTAATATCCATGCTATTTTCTTTCCTTTAGTATTTGTTTTATTTCAGCTATGTCTTCCATGATGACATCTAGCTTATAGGTTAGCAAATTTCTATCTGACTCATATTGACGATTGTCAACTTTGAGTTCTAATTCTTTCTTAATGCTGCTTACATCTGCTTTCATAAAACCGAAAGCAAGTGTCATAGACGCAATAAGCACAACTATAGTGACAACATTCTCTAGTGATATATTTGTATTCAACTTCATATTACCAGTTTTTACACGACCAGTATCGAGCCGTTAGTTTATTTTTAGCGCCAGCACTATCGCACTTATGCCTTGCCCTAAAAGATTTACGCCTAGCAGGACTACTTTTTTTAATGCGCATGTTTGGATCGCCATAACGTATTAAGCGAACCTTATTACCACTTTTAGCAAGAACTGCGAACTTCTTACTTTTACCACTGGTACGCTTTGGTTTATTATAACCACTAAACTTTTCTCCGCGATATGTAATCATGTATTGCGTAACCTTTCTACTTCTCTTTCAAGATATTCTATGCGTTGATTTTGTTTTATATCTGCTGGAATTTCAGCATCTTGATTTTTTTCTGCGTCTTCTTCTAAGTCTATAATGTGTTCTTCATTCATTGCTACTTGGTATTCAAGAAAACTAATTCTAGCATTTAATTGACTATAACCCCATACAAGCATTACGATAAACGTTACTGCTTGGATAATCATTGGTAGTGAAATGCTTAATGCGCTAGAATCAGATATTGCTTCTGACTTCACTTTGAACCGCCATTGTTTTTGCCTTGCAAGTATGCAATGCTTTTACTTAAATCTTCTAAGTTTTCATCTTGTCTATCAAACTTGCGATCAATTTTGTCATTCATAGTTTCTTTAAATGCATTAACTGAATCAATTAGCTTAATAGAGATGCTTTGCGTATTTGATAATTCTGCACTCATTTTACTTAAATCAGCACGTATAGATTCTAAGTCCTCGGTTTGTTCTTTTTGACTATTTACAAGGTTGAGCAATAAATAACCGAAAAGCACAGCTAAAAAACCAGCACTCCCGATTTGTACCCATAATTCCGCAAGTTCAGTCATTCTTCTTCCTCACATTTTTTACACACACCATTAAAAGCTTTGTCTACTTTTGCTCCGCAATAAATACATTTAAATGGTATCTGTGGCATTATTTACGTTTCTTTTTCTTTTTAGCAGCAGATTGTTTAAATGCTTGCGCTGATGGCGCACCTTTTGAACCTGGTTTACGCATTCTCTCACCGCTACCGCGTTTAATTCTTTTTCTTTTAGCGTGGATGTTTGCCCACAATCCAGCACGTTTTTTCTTTCTAGCCATTTTTCACTCTCCGCAACTCTCTGTTAATAAAATAATTATGATTAAAGTCATCTTCTGTTAGCTCTACTTTCGTTTCTGCTTTCCAAAAATGTTTAATGGATTTATATCTAGCGATTTTTTGTACCATGCTTCAATCTCTTTCATCTCAGCATCATGTATTGACTTGAGGTCAGAAACTCGCTCTTCAAGCTCTGCAATTCTGCGCTCATTGGTAGCAGCAGATTCTTTAATCTCCAAGTACGAATAAACAAGTCCAGCGATAACAACAGCAGCTTGAAACAACCAGCGAAGATTAATACTAATGATGGCGTTATCATCCAAGATTGCCCCACGATACGACCTCGCTGTTTTTGGTTTGCCATTCATTATACCTCTGTCGCTACACCATTGACAAGCGTATGCTTACCAATCTTGATTGGGCCAATAGTATCGCTATAATGTTTTTTGCACTCTGCATCATAAGCGGATTGAGCGGTAAGCCAAGAGTCTGTTCTCTTAACTACCGCCCCATCACTTGTCACTACAAAAGACTTATTCTGAGCATCAAAAGAGATAGTCTCATCTGCACTAAACTTGTAAGAAACATTTTCTTTAGTTCGTGGTTTAAAGATGTATATCTTTTTGCCTTTTGATGATCTGCGAACAAGCATTACTCTTCTTCTTTATCCTCAGATTCGAGCGATTCCTGTAAGCGCTTAATAAACGCCTCTTTACCAACTGTCAATTGATCCATGTTAAATGCCATGCTACCCATCTTGTTTTCAAGATCGGCAATATGATTTACCATAACCTTTTGTTCATCAGTTAGTTCATCCATAGAATACTCTTTGTCGAAGAGATTTAGCTTCTGCGGCTCTTGTTTTTTTTCTTTAGCCATTATGTTACCTTATGTGCTATAAGTGACCAGGTTGATTAAAGTGCTTTTAAATCTTTTTCTAGTTCTTCCCAATCAGCTTGTTCAGACTGAGCTTCAGATGCTCTATCTTTACAAGATTGAATTTCTCTAGCTACTTGGTCTAAGCTGAAAGATTGAACTGAGTCATCTAGTGCTTTACCGCTACTAGCATCCCATTGCTTTTTGACTAGTTGTAATTCATCATGTGATTGTTCTGCTTGTGCTTGTCTAACAACACTTCCATCGTCATCTTTGACTTCAGAAACTGCTTTAGAAGTAACAACTTTAGCTTTCTTTACAGACCAGCTTTTAGCAGACTTCATTGCTTTATAGTTTTTCATTTACTTGTCCTCTAATTGTTTCTTGAGTTGTTTTACTTCAGCAGATAACTCTTGAACTGCTTTAATTAATGGTGATATAAACTGATTGTAATCAGCACCTAAGTATTCATCGCTATCTTTAATACCAGCGAAATCTTCGTTATTGCTTTCTTTTAATACTTCTTGTACTTCTTGAGCAATAATACCATACTTTGTTTTGCCATCGTGCTTATCTTTAATGTAATTATATCTAACTGGTCTTATTTTATTTATAAACTCTAACCCTAAATCACTATCTTCAATGTTTTCTTTTAATCTTTTATCTGAAGAAACAATCGTTCCATCTGCGTATAAAACACCAGCTCCATCACTAGCAACATATAATCGAGTTATATTTGCATTGCCAATAACTGCATAATTATCACCTAATCCAGTTGTAGATGCTCCAATTACAATCTGATTAGATGCTCCAACTGCACTTGCTTCAGAATCGTAACCAATTATAACATTATTGCTGCCAGTTGTTATTGCCTCACCTGCGTTATTTCCCAATCCAACATTGTTATCTCCTGATGTAATTGCTCTTAATGCAGAATGACCTAAAGCAGTATTGTACTCTGCTCCATTCATGTCGCCATACATACTTTCCATACCAACTGCTGTATTATATCTAGCAGTTCCACCCCAACTTCCATTAGCTGTATTAGTTCCAATAAAAGTATTATCCGCACAATGTGAATTGTTTGTATTAGATGCTACATTATAACCTAAAACAGTATTGTTATTTTGAGTTTGATGCTCTTTTAATGCTTGGTATCCAATGGCAGTATTTTGAGAGCCTGTAGTAAGGGCTTGAAGAGAACTTAATCCAACAGCAACTGTTCCATTAATTCCAGTTGTTGTAGAAGATGAACCTTTTAAAGAAGCAACTCCAATAGCAACAACATTTGCAACTGCTTGTCCAGCTGGAACATTTTCCATTGCATCTTTTCCAACTACAACATTGTTATTAGCAGTAGTTGCAGTTGTTAATGCACTTTTTCCTACAACAATATTAGAATATCCAGTCGTTATTGCATCTCCTGCACCCCATCCCAATGCGACATTATCATCACCTGAAGTAAGTACAGCTAATGAATCAACACCAACCGCAGTATTACGAACTGCTCCATTTATAGCTCCTGCCATTGAGCCTGAACCGATTGCTGTATTCTTTTCCGATACACCTGTGTGAAGACCACTTAATGCATCGTGACCTATACCAGTATTATTATCATTACCAGCAGTCAAGAATTTACCTGTAGAGTAGCCTACCATTGTATTATTTGAGCCATTACTAGTAGTACTCATTGATTGATAACCTATTGCAACTGATTGAGCTTCAGTACTTGCAGATTTTAATGCCTCATATCCTATGGCAGTATTACTAGCACCACTCGTAAGAGCAGTAAGAGCTTTAAATCCAACAGCTACAGTACCAGCTCCCTCTCCAGTAAAATTAATTAAAGTATGATAGCCAATAGCCACACAACTTGAACTATTATAATTTGAAGTACCTTGCATTGAACTTGTGCCAATAGCAATATTATCTGAACCAGCTTGTTGATAAAAACTAGTGTACTTTCCAATATTAACATTGTCAGAGCCAGTTGTAACTCCATAGCCTGATGCATGTCCTACCGCAGTATTATTTCCACCACTTGTTAAACTTTGATGTGCTTGTGATCCAAAAGCAGAATTTTGAACACCACCTGCTAAAAGATAAAGTGCAGAACCACCGAACCCTGCGTTTCCACCACCAGTAGCAAGATGCCCTGATTGATATCCAAAAAAACTATTGTTAGTTGCAGTTGTCATAGTTTTTCCTGCTTCATATCCAACAGCAGTATTGTTACTACCTGAAGTAAGAGCAGTAAGAGCGTTTGAACCTATCGCTATTGTTCCTACACTATTATTTGTTCCAGTTGAATTAAGAGCTTCATTTCCAATAGCTATATTATCTGTTACTACTCTTCCAAACCCATTAAAATCTCCTCCTCTAAATGAGTTATATCCTAATGCTATATTTCTATCAAATCTTGTATCATCGTGAACATTTCCAGTTCCACCATTAAATGCTTCCATTGAACTTATACCGATTGCAATGTTCTTACTACCAGCGTTATTACCATCATCTCCTGTATAAGTTGCCATTGCATTAGAACCGATAGCAATGTTATATGCTCCTGCTAATATAGCTTTCATAGAA
>Ga0181397_1000331_pt1 | contig 17933 bp, 16 predicted proteins | sample 20SPOviralmetaG_FD_130126 | JGI IMG/M metagenome (GOLD analysis project Ga0181397, IMG submission 130126) | Marine viral communities from the oligotrophic San Pedro Time Series (SPOT) site, San Pedro Channel, CA, USA - 20 SPOT_SRF_2011-02-23 | ecosystem: Environmental > Aquatic > Marine > Strait...
ATGGACTAAAGTTAGATCCTGCGAATTACCTAACTGAATCTGCTCATTATCGCCCAAACGGATCTGATCAACATTTACAGTATCTGCCTTAACGCGCACGTTTCCGCCTGATCGAACGACGATAAGATCATCTGTGGGTAACAGGCTTCCGCCGTCACTTAACTCACTGATTTTTGACATGGTAAACTCCTATTGTTCTATTTTACGGCAATTTCTTTAACTGTTCTATCTCAGCCTTCAAATCTTTGACTGCTTCAATCAAATAGCCAACGATGTCACCGTAAGCGACTGATAACATTCCGTCTTCGTTTTCTTTGACTAATTCGGGTGCGACTTCCTGCAACTCTTGAGCTATAACACCCGCGCCCTTTTCTCCTGCCTTAGTAAAACTAACGCCGCGCATGTCAAATACTTTGCTTCCATCTATCGTTTCAACATCAGACTTCAGTCGGATGTCAGACCCTTGGGTGACGGTTCCCGAAATAGTGATATTTCCGTCTGCGAAGTAGTTTCCATTGGTGTCAATCGTCGCGCCAGTGCTGCCATAGCCGCCATTAAACTTAATGCCATTTCCAGCCGCTTCTATATCTAAACTGTCACCGGATTTTGGTACAGTTATTCCGTGATTAGGGCTTCCAACATCCCCAGCGCCAGAACCTAGATCGTCCACCCCGTTGTAGAAATATATCCCGCCTAAAGGCTGTATTGAGTTTGGATCAGTTGTCTCGCCTCGACCGGCTATGAAGATACCGCCGTATCTGTTGCCAGTAGGATTTTCTTCGTTGACCGCTATCGTCAGACTGCCGCCGTCAATCAGTGTGTTGTTATACAATTTAGTGAAATAAGTCTGTGGATTACCTTTTGCAACCGATGACAGACCGTGGTCTGAATCGGTATACGTCAATGCGTTATTAATTGATAATCTTCTAGGATTAGTCAGTGCAGGACTGCCCGTTGCGGGATATGGGCTGTAAGTTCCGTCCGTGACTGCTACAACTACCCTAACGAAATACTCACCTTTAGGAAATCCATAGACCGTGACCTGTTCAGTCATGTAGTAGTCTTCGTCAGTTATCCCATAGGCATAATCAGAATGCCCTAAGCCAGTGAAGTCTGTTGCTGCTTGCGAGGCTGTCGCCAAGTCTGCGCGATAGTTACCGCTTCCTAAGTCAGTCACTTTGACGTAGTAATTGCTATTTAACTGCCCAGCAGTGAATTTCTTGCTGGATAAAGCTGCTGAACCAAAGTTGACCCAAGTGCTTGGGCTACCACCCACATTTGCCGCATATTGAATTTGCAACGACAATTGCGACATGATCGCGTTCTGTGCATTTGTCTCGCCCGATATAGTCCCCGAAGTCAAAGGTCCAGCATAGAACGAAGCGTACAACGTAAGGTTTTGATCAAAGTCATTCGCAAAGAAAACATAGTCAGTGTTACTCGTCAGATCTAAAACCGAACTCCTGACAGCAACCGGAACCTTAGAATTTGAGTTGTAACTTGGTTCGCCGCCGGTAGTAAAACTAACCGCATTTGCTGCTACATTTAATGTGTCACCATCCCATGTTAAAGATTTCCCACTAGACGCATCACCTATGCTTAACTTGTAAGCATCAGTGTCATAGCCTAAGAAAAACCCTTTGCCAGTATTAAATGCTGTCGATGTGCCTCCGTAAAAATTACCAGTAGTCCCAACACTAACCGCGCCAGTAAATGACCCGCTAGTAGCGGTTATGGCACCACTTATAGTCGCGCTAGTAGCTGTCAAAGCCCCTGCTGGCGTTACTCTGAACGGCGCATTGGCAAAGGTATTATTCCCCAATGAAATACCGTCAGCAGTTGACAGTGAAACCCTAGAAGTCCCATCCCCCGCAATCAGACTTGTTGCACCTAGTGTAAATCCACCAATGGTTCCTGATGTAGAAGTTATGTTGCCTCTGAACGTCCCATCTCCAGCCTCAAACGTGCCATCTGTGGTTAGTTTCCAACCGGCAGATCCTGCCGAATAATCAGTCGATTGCAGCGTGTCTGCTATCTTGTCCAGAGTTACGGCGTTATCTGCGACTTGGGTAGTATCAACACCGCCGTTTGCTATTACCAGATTAACGTTACTGCCTACGGTTTCGGTGGTGAACATGGTTCCATTCAAGGATAGACGATCTGCCTTTATTGTCCCGCTGACGACTAATCCACCGTCAATTTGTACGTCTGTCCCCATGACAATCTTGGAAGCTGTAACTGTAAAAGGCTGAAGCGGTGTGTCAGAAGTTGACGCTGGATCAACGATTGAAAACTGATCAGCGACCACTGCAAATTCAGAAAACGGTGTTGATCCTGAAGTCGTAGACAATAAACCAAACCCAGTGATCCGGTTATTGTTGTCGATCTTGACTGAGTAGTTAGCCTCTACGCCGTCGATTGAAGTTGATTGTGTTGAAATTGATGCCGTGTTTTCGCCGACCGTTGTCGATAACGCAGACAGACTTTGCGATGTTGAAGTAACAACACCGTCAATCACGCTGACTTCTGTTGTCAGTGAATCTAAGGCTGTTGCAGTTGCATTAACGCCGTTTGTCGGATCGTTGACTGTAGATTGAAGCGCAGTGATTTGCCCTGCTTGAGTAACGATATCGTCTTCTGACAAAGTAGTTCTGACGGTAAGAGCTTGGATTGCACCAGATGATCCAGATACAAAATCAGTCAGCTCATTTAAATCTACTGTTCCAGATGTTTCCAAATCAATAGGATCATCGTTTTCATCTTCGGCCTTAGTCCTGAAAGTTAAGTCTTCTGTGTAAGTCGCGTCTAATGTCGTAACAGCCGATGAGTTAGTTGTGATAGCGCCTTCAGCCGTTGTGACTCGAGTCGTCAGTGCTGAAAGCCCCAAAGCGTTTGCAGCGACCCCAGTGGAGCTATCATCAACAGTTGATTCTAGCGCCGTAATGTCCGTTGATTGCGTAGTGATTGATCCTTCTGCCGCTGTTACTCGCGTAGTCAGCGCATTCAAAGCTGTCGATGATGCCTTTGTCGCAATATCTGTTTCGGCTTGATCAAGGTCCGAGGTCAGTGTCGTTATGTTGTTGGAATTAACGGTGGTTGCGTTTTCGGTGTTTGTTACTCGCGTGGTAAGTGATGAAACCGCAGAGGCGTTCGCGGCGACTCCGGTGGACGCATTGTTGACTGTAGACTCAAGCGCGGTTGTGGCGCTGTTAAGACTTGTGATTGAATTGCCTTGCGCTATCGTCAACGTGTCAAGCGCGGTTATAGCGGTTGAATTGGCGGTGACGTTAGTGTTTGTTGTGGCAAGATTCGACGTTAAGTTTGTAATCGCCGCCGAGTTTGCTTCAATATCCGCGTCTTTTAGCGATTGCCAAGCGCTTCCAGTCCAATAATAGGGGTGATTAGAATTTGAGCTATCGTACCAGCGACTAAAAGTAGGAATCGGGTTAGGTATGCCACCCTGACCGGCGACTGGTTGCGTTCCTTGGATATATATATCGGAAACGCCGCTGGTCAAATCGACGATAGTATCTTCAAGCGCTGATAAGTTAGACGCAACAGTGCTAATGGAGCTGTTAAGCGTGACGTTGCTATCGCTAACGAAGATTGCCACATCACCTAAGTTCTGTATGTCAACGTCAGCTCCAGTCTCTAAATCTAAGACTTCGCCAGCCTCGACTTCGACCTGTAGGATTTCTTGCGCCAATACTGAGTTCTTCACGTCAGCTTGGCTCATCACCGTAGAACCGTCAGTATCGTAAAGATTGACGGATATCTGTGCGCCTACGGTTGCGTTATCCGCTGGTGCATTGGTAGAACCAGAAACATCATCCCAATTAACTCGTCCGACTGTGGCGAACACCGTTGTGTTTGGATCGGCATTAGGTTCTAAGTTTGACTGCGCTTCTGCTGACGTGCCTTTAAATCTAACAGCGCGAACCCAGTAATACCTGACGTCTGCTGGAGATACTGAATCAGCCGCGTTTGACGCATCGTGTATAAACTGAGTCCCGTCAGTCTCACCAATCTTAACCGCAGAACTGAAGTTACCATTCGGCGAAGCGTATACAAAGATCGTCTGATAGTCAGAAGGGTTTGGTGGATTAACCCAGTTAAGTTCGTTGTTTTTTAGCCCTGCTGTAACGCTCAAACCTGACGGACTAGGAACGCCCCTGAAGCCGTCTGCAATATCTCCAGTCGCAGATATGGTAGAGTAAGCGCCAGACAATGGATCAGCATAGGACGTGATAGAATCTTCTCTAAGCGTGAGATTAACACCGCCTTCATCAGAAAACGTCCAAGCTACGCACTCAAATACTTTATTTGTCCAGCTTAATTCATCAACCGATACTTGTACCCGATCACCTACCGTGATTCGCATTGCGGATAGGTTCGCAGGGAAGTTAACAATCTTTTGTTGATCTGTAAGCTGGACCAGCTTGTTAGATATTCGTTGCGCCATGAAAGACGTGTTGGTCATGTTCAGCGCGATTTCTTTTTCTAGGACTTCACCATTGTCTCTTGTTACCGCATCAGCAAGCTGTACCGGTGGAAATTCACTAGACTTATGATTCTGCAAAGGATCAATAAAAATCCCTTTAATCGTGTTGAATCGATCAGAACGCTCAAAGGATGTCTTAATTGATATTGCGCCTGTCAGATCGTCTTCATTAAGCGTCTCAGTCGGAGCGTAATAAATGCCAGCCTTGATGACATACTTGCCATTAGAATAAACCAATGTTCCGTTCATTGAGCTTAGAATTTTAGAGATGTTCTTCTTGTGGCTATCTGTTGCAAAGATCACACCGTTACAAGTAAATCTAGATTCGGTGCCATTCGGAACAGAAACAGAAACATCACACCCGTCTGCCGCAGTTACTGCTGCGGCCCAATCAATCTTATCTGCCGCTATGCCCATCCCATAATCGGTATTTATGAGATAGTCAATAAGACAATTAACTGGATTGGTTTGATACTCAATGTATGAAGCGTTTGTCGGATTGTCACCAGCATCATTGCCAGCCGCTACATCTAACCGTGGGTCATAAACTTTCTTTCCTTTGACAATAGCCTTGACGTTTTGCGGTGAGTATTTGTTCCAAGTTTCAGCCGAATCTTCGTTAAGGACCCATTTCATCGCTAAGTACGCTAAACCGTCACCACGATGCGCTGATGTGTAATCAGTAAAAGCCGCGACGAGCAAGGGATCTGCGGTTTCTGTGGCAAGCCCTAAATGCTTGTTGATTGTTGCATAACCACTAAAAATGCCAGATCCAACTGCTCCGCCATTAGCGTTCCCGCTGTTGATTGCGGCATTGGTTATAACTTGATTGTCAAAGTGAATGTCAGTGATCGCTTCGACTTCATGTCCCGCTAAACTGATAACTTGATAAAGGTCTTCGTTATTAGTGCCTTTTAATCCTATGTAGGAAATTGGCCCTGAGACTAACGCTTCGCCATAAATAACCTTCTGCGCTTCTATGGTGCTTCGAACTGTCTGCTGACGTGAAGAATCTGTATCGACTTTAGGCAGATCAATTGCAAATAGCTTTTTAGCAACAACAACCGATCCAGCAACTATCGCGGCGCCCAAAATAGCGACACCTTTAACGCCTAAAAAAGCAGCCGTTAAACCTGTGCCGACAAAGACTTTACCTATAGCGAAAAAAGCTGCTACTACTGCTTGTGGCATAACTTCCAACCCGAAATGATTAAATGTTCAGGAATCTTGGTAAATCCCTTTTTAACTAAGCAAACAACGTAATCGTCTAACTTGATTCCCATCGTCAAACCTTCTGGCAAGTCAACCAAAACAGGGCTCCCGTCTGGCAAATCTTCATCAGTTGGCTCACCTAAAACCGTTGAAGCTGTCTTGATTAAATCGCCGTTTGACTTGATTATTTCTTCCGCTTCGTCTTCTGAAGTATAGTTGAAATCAGTCAGATAATCCTTTCCAGTCAGCTCTTTAACGATAAACCCTGCGAACTGACAACAATCTGCGTCACCATAATCAAAACTACGCTTTTCCCATTTGTTTAAGGCTTGCATGACGTGCAATTTCATTATCTTGTAGTTTGGCGCGTCAATCTTGTTTGATCGTCTTCTATCGTGCCGTCTGTGCCTGATCCTGAAGCCTTAGCCCCCCAGTTAATTTTGGCACCTTCTACTTTATGAATATGACTAAAGAATAGATCAGTAGGTGATTTTTCTTGTTGAGCCGCATTCGTGTACATTAGGTTTGCAGACTGATCAAACCTTGAAAGTTCAGATTCAGCAATCAATTGGATGGCATCACCGCCATCTGCGCCGACTGACAAGTTCATTTGATCCATGAACCCTGCCCAGATCTGAGTAGGATCAGCGATCAATTGATCAGTTGAATCTAAGACCCCCAAGTAAACCGTTACGGGGTGCATAAAATAGTCTTCGGTAAGTGCAGCACCTGAAATTGTGGCGTCTAAACCGCTCAAAGTGAGCGTAATGGCATAAGGGCTAACGTCTTGGCCTTCTTCGACCTGAGAGATAGAACCTAGATCACCAACACCTAGCCAATCCTGAGATCCCCAAGTATACGTTCCTAATGAGTTGTGGACGTAAACCGTACCAGACGGGAATTCCAACTTGGCAAACGTAACAATTGAGACATGCGGTTGGGCAAGCGCAGTTGCTACTTCTGCGGGTAATCCACGGCTCATGCTAGAACGTCCTCGACCGCTTCAACTGTAAATGACGAAATGATCCCTGCTTGGTTGTCCCAAGACGTAGATCCAGCAAGCATGAACACACCTAAGACCGGATATAGGAAATCAACCAAGTCATTATTATCAGTTGGCTTTCTGATCGGTGGCGCTATAGGTATCGCCACTGTACCCGTACCCGTTGAATCCACGTCATCCGTTACCATGTGAAGCTCATTGTTGAAAGCAACGTAATCGCCAGCACGAAGATAATTTGTCGTATTCAGAGAAGCATTGTCCACATTTAACGTCGATCCAGTCTGACCAGCACCCGCAACGAATAAATTATTGGCAGTCGCTGAACCAGTGCCAGAACCCGAGCCGGTTGCCGTGAATACGACCCCGACGGTGTTTGCTGACGCACCGATAGCCGTGAAATCAGTTGTCCCGACTACTGTGATGACGTAAATCGTACCATTCACAAATGCACCCGCATTGACTGTTACTGTCGCCGCTGCTCCTCGTTTTGTATAAGAATGATCAGGCAAAAAGAATCGATGCTCCTGACCGTTTAACTTTGTCAAGAACGCTTGCATGACTGCACGATTATCTCCAGAAAGATTATTGAACTGAAGCGATGCTTTCCAAAGCGAACCTTTTCTAGCCACAGTCTGAACCGCGTTGGTCAATGGACTTTGAAACGTCCTTGTATTCGTTACCAGCTCAAAAGTAGTAGAGGATGGCGTTATGCTTGGAAATGTATACGTTGTCATACAAAGCGCCTCCTACGCATCAAATCCTGTATGGTAGCGACTGTTTGCTGGCTTCCTTGCTCCACAGCGGTTCTGATCTTCATATCTACGTCAGCTCCGCCTGTTGCGTCGATGTTGTTGATAATAGTAATACCGCCAGCTTGCCCTTTGGTATGATCTATGACGGATTCGTTAGGGTGTAGCATAGCCATCTGCCCACCTTTACCATCTAATCCTCCAGCCCTTGCACCTCTACCAGTAAAGCCGCCACCTTCAAAAGATTGTGCTTTAATCTGTGCAACCTGTCCCAAACCAGAAGCTACAGTTGCCGCCGCCATCACAAAGTTCAATGGTGGTGGATAAGAACTCATTGCAAGCGTAGCACCTTGATAAGTCTGCATAATTGCGTTAGCAATTTGAAACGCTTTGTTTAACTGAAACAGCTTTTTATTGTTTGTCGCTATGCCTGAAAACTGATTGCTTAATTCACCTAAGACATGGCTCGTCTGTTCAGTCATTGACTTAGATTCAAATTTTGTTCGTCGTTTGCTGCCTTCTATGGCAGTCTTTTCCAAGAAGGTTAATTTTTTAACAACAGTTTCAACGCCTTCTCCTTCGCTATCTTCTAATATTTTTGCAGGACTATTGTCTGCAATTGCTTTTCCGGCTTCCTCGGCTTTCGCAATAATTCGATTATAAAGAAGCTCGATCTTGTCGCTTGGCAGTGCTTGCGAAGTCAGATCTGCCATCTCTTTGACTAAAGCGTCAATCGCTGTTTGCGTTTCTTGTGCGCCTTCTTGAATCGCACCGTTTGCAATAAAAGTCCCATCAGCTAATCTTTTCTGAGCGTCAATCTGCCAAAGAGTAAATTCTCTTTGACTCATTTCGCCTTTCATCAGAGCGATTCGCATTTGCTTTTCTTGCTTAACAAATTCAGACATAGCCGCTGAAGGCTCAAAAACATCTTGAAAACTTTTCTTGGCTTTTAAGGCAATCAGCTCGACCGCCATAATTCCGTGTTTGATCATCTGCAAGGTATCAAGGAAAGTCCCAAATCCTGACACTAAAGCAGCGGCTACGTCTTGCCCGATATTACCAAAGCCTTCAGTATCAAGTGCAGATTGATGAAAGCCCGTGGCTATTTCTGTGATTATTGGACTGAATGCTGTAGCGAGCTGATTACCTAAACCGGTAAAAACACTTTTTGCCGTTGTGACTGCGTCATTGGCGGCTTCGATCTTGGCAGCATCAATCCTTGAAACGGCAATCCCTAAATGTTCTGCTTCCTGCGCTGCCTTATCAAGATTCTCTGAACCTGCTCCAATCATGTTCAGAACGGTAACGCCTCGCGCCCCAAAAAGTTCTGTTGCAATTCTGACCTTATCAGCTTGATTCTTGACACCTTGCATCGCGTCAGCCACGATACTAAGCTGATCATCAATAGACATTTGTTCAAGAATGCCAGCGCTTAAACCTAGCTCAATCAAAGCATCTTTAGCGACACCTGTACCATCAGCAGCGTCACTAACTCCAACAGCTAGATTCTGAAGTGATTTTTCTAGAGTTCTATTTTCTACACCCGCAAGACTTGCAGCGTGTTGAAGACCAGCTAATTTTTCTGTGGCTATACCTAACCGATCAGAAGTCTTTGCAAGAGCGTCCACCGATGTCATTGATGCTTTGGTTAAAGCTACACCAGCGGCAACCCCAGCAGTAGCAAACGCTGCGCCGATCTTTGCGATCTTGGTGACTGATGCACCGATTGACTTATTGAGACCGCCTAACTTCTTGTTAAGGGAATTGAATGCAGCGGCTGTTTTATCTTGCGCTGTTATCTGTAGTTTTACATCACGAGCCACGGTTTTTCACCTCAAAGTATGCGATCCAACCCTGAAATTCGACCACGCCCATCTCTAATACTTCTTCAACTGTCTTGTGAAGATGCTCCGCTAATTGATAACAGAACAGTAGGGCATGATCGTCTGTCAGTTTTTTTCCAGATCCTCATCCTTTGGTTGCATCTCTGCAATCTCGCCAGCTACCCTGATCAAAACGTCAGGATCAACTGATCTAACTATTTCGACCAGTTCCAGCTTTTTAAAACAAGGATCACCGTTATCATCTACCAGATAGTAGATCAGGGTCAACGCTAAACCTTCATCCATCTTTTCGGATGTCAGCTTCTGTTGGATTTCCATTTTCTTCTTGACGGAAATCTGTGGGCGCACAAAATAACGCCCACCCCATTCAGGTATTTCAATCGGCTTAGGATCACTAGCCAAGACACCCTGATAGTGTTCTTTGGCTTTTTCTAAGATACCCATTAAACAGTAGCGGCTGTTAAGGCACCTGATCCTTGAAGCGTAATTGATGCTTCAACCATCCCATCGAAAGATGCTGATCGACTTACTCCGGTGACAATACAAGCCCCGCTGTAGTAAGTATCACCAGATGCTTCACCTTCTGGGTAGAAGCCAATAGTCACTGATGCGCCAACAGTCAAGGCACCTTGGCCTGTCGTATTAGTCTCGTCCCAGTAAACATCAGCCGAACCAGTGAAAGATGTGAGCGTAGAAATGTAACTTCTAGCAGTATCAGTCATCACTGTATCTTCGACAGTATCACCCGTCTCATCGATAGAAAATGATCGAAGTTCAGCAACTGAATTGCTGCCGACTTTGATAACTCCATCTCTGCCTATATGTGTAGCCATTATTCAGACTCCTTATCATGAATTTCTTTATCAGCTTTCTTAGCTGATTTCTTTTCTTTAGCTGGCTTCCAACCTTTAGCCAGCATTGATTCCACTTTAGACGGATGAGCATCAACCGTCACACTTCCATCTGGGCTTTTTAGTTCCATTTCTGGCTCCTATAAAGGTACATCTGGACTGTCAACAGCAGTCCTATATTGTACTAGATAAGTCAAGGATACGACACCAATAGGTTGTTCGCCTTCACCGTTATAACTAATTTCAGTTCCTGATAAATACGCGAACTTTGCCAGACCGTTTATCGTCCTATCAGCACCTAAAGCTACCTCTACTTCCTTGCAGATATCATCAACCACATCGTCAAAGTCTGTTGTGGCTTTGACGTAGCCTTCAACGACTACAGACAGTTCACGATTCGTCACTAAAGACGGCCCCATGATGTCAGTTGCTGAATCTTCGCTTGTCGAATAAACCAACAAAGCTGGCATATTGCTATCAGATAACGGATAGACCCTAGACTGAAAAACATTAGATCCCGTTGTAGCCAATCCTGTGACCGTTGTGGCTACCCGTTCCCTGATTTGCTGCCTAACGTGATCAGCCATTATTGTTCTTCCAATACCAACGCAACCACGCCGGTATGATCTGGCTGTACGCTGACCACCTTGTAGTTGGTTGCGTTCTTAATTGTATTCCCGTCAAGATCAGTGATAGCTGCAAATGCTAAAGCATCACCGAAGACTGCGTTCCGTAAATCCTTAGCCTTTCCATATACGACCGGCTGACTTGATTGAACGTCAACCGATTCACCTGAAACGGCAAAATATTCTTGGTCTAATATGACCTTAACTGTCGCTGCTGACCCACCTGAAGGCGTAAAGGTACAAGACACGCCATGACCTAGCACGTCAAAGTATCCATCGAAGTCGGCATCGAACTCTAAACTCATCGCTTCGATACTTTCTCAACTGCCTTCTTCTTCAAAGGCTTTGCTTCTACTTTAAATTCAGCGGCATGACCAGAACTGATGAACTGTCGGGCTTCCGCTGAAGATACTAAAACCACGTCACCCACCGATCTAGGAACACCGTGAACGTGACAAGGCATTTTTATAACTAATTCCATAATAACTCCCATAAGATTGGGGGGCCGAAACCCCCCTTTCCTATTAGCTTGCAACGATGTCTTTGATTACCGCGAAAGATTCGGGGTATCTCAACGCTACGTCTAAGTCTTGGAAGAACGCGAGTCGCGTACCGCCAGAAGTAGACAAGCTGCTTTGATCGACTACAACATCGACACCTGACCAGAAGCCAAGCATGATCTGGCTGAAGTCGCCATAGAGCATTGCTGACAAGTTTGATCCGGTTCCTTTGGAAAGATCAGAAGGTACTAAAGTGCTTGAAGCTACGTTAGTTCCCAAGATACTTCCGTTGGGGTCCATGATGAAGTTGCCTTCAGCGCCACCAGACTGCTTGCTCACAGTTCTCAAAGCCGCAATGACCTTGGGGTTAGTCAAGAAAGCAGAGCTGTTGATCATGGCATTGTCTTCTTCGACAGCCTTCATCAACTCAACTACTTTAGCGTAGGTGATCGCTGCACCGTTGGTTCCCATTGCTACAACATTGGTAGAACCATTTGCAATGATGCCAGAAGGTGCATTTGAAGCGCCGCCTTCGATAGCTACGTCATCTATCTTTCGTGCGAAAGTGTTGATGATGTCGTTACGAAGAACCTGTTCAACAGACGGATCTGACTGCTGGATGAGCCTTCTAGACACATCGACATAAGCTGCCAGCGTCTTAGGGGACATTGTCACTTGTGCGAACGTAGCTGCGCCTTCGCTGGGTGCTGAACCTTCAGCAACGAATGCTGAGTTCGTTACAGAAGCAGACAACTTAGGAATAGCAACATCGCCCTTCAGACCCTGCATTACGCGAGCACCCAAAGAAGTGATGGTCAATCGAGCATACAATGCTTCGATAAACTGATCTGCTAAATGGTCAGTACCGACCAAGAACCCACCAGCAGAGTTAGTGCCAGCAGTTTGATCACGTTGGCCCCAGTTGATGTTAGCAGGAAGATAGAAGCCACGAGCTTCTTTGTTGGAACGATGTGCAATCTCGTCTGAGATTTCACGCTCATAGCCAGCTTCACGCCAGTCACCAGATGAAGCAGCTTTGATAGCTCGAATCAAGCTATACTCACGCTGTTCACTTTTCGCCACGTCAACAACAGCAGCAGGGGTTTCTAATGGTCGATCATTTCGGACGGCTTCGAGAAGTTCGCCACGGAATTGTTCAACGCTTACACCACGCTCAATAGCTTTTTCTGCTAAATCGCGCTGATCATGATGCTTACCCAATGCAATGATTTCACCAACAGATGCTAATGCTTCTGCCTTGGCTGACTCACTGACTTGGCGTACATCGACTTGAGTTTCTTCAGTCATTGTTTCCACCTTATTAGTGTTTAGAGTTTTTTCTGCGGATCGTCCAACTCCGACAAATTTAGACGCATCAGCAGGAATTGAAACAATCGATGCTTCCATCGGTGTCCAACTAGCCCTGTAATACTCCTTGCCTTCGTCGTCTTTGGCGCGAACCAACTTTTTAACGCTATACCCGACAGAAATATTCTGTTTAATACCGGATTTCACGTCTTCAAAAACCTCTTGAGCCAAGGCTGAATTGCCAAATTCAACCAACGCAACGGTGCGCCGCTGTGTCTCGTCAAGGTAAAATGATCGCACCACACCTATCTGCTCATCCATCTTATGGTTGTTCAGCAAGGGTGCGCGACCCGAAGCCATAAACTCCATGTCTATGTCTTCTTTCTTATGACTTAAAACCTCTAAGCCAAAATCTCGTTCAACTGGGTTCTCGCTTGAAACCCCAATCCGAACAATTCTTTTTTCTTCATCAATTGATCCGCGTGAAAGATCAATAGTCCTGTAGACGATTTCAGAAGGGTTTGTATTGCGCTCAATGTCTTGAGCCATCGCTTCATATTCTGCGTCTTCGGCCTGAACTTCTTCTACTTCTTCAACTTCTTCTTCAACCATCTCAGCCTTAGCCAATTCGATTATGAAAGAGTCTTCTGTTTCTTCTACGTTTACAACGTGCCTTTCCATATCTTTCACCTCGTCAGTGATGTCAATAATATCACTATTGTCAACTAAATCCGATGATCTATCATCATCTTTCATTTGCTCAACCAGTCTTTTTGACCAGCTAAATCCAGCGTCACCACCCCAAAGCGCCCACGCAATCCTTCCGTTTGACGGATAGCCTTCTTCGCCTTGGTTAAATCCTTTGCCTTTCTTGTCTACTTCATGACGTGCAAAGAATGAATACATCCTTTTCACTGTCGAATCTGACAAGTTTTTCCCGTTGACGATATCCCTAGCGCGAGCAATACCAACCTCAGTGCCACCACGACCGAACTCACGCCGCCAATCAAGACCGCGCTGGGCATCTTCCTTCATGCCTTTAGTCGGCGTTGGCATCGTCACTTCCTTGAATGTCTGCATCAACAGGCATCTTCATTCCGAACGGCTGGAATGCTGTTTTAACGCCATACTGGGCCGCAAGTTTGTCTTCACGTTCATGCTGTTCAAATAGTTCTTCGACATCACGGCCATAATTAGATTCGATGTCCTGATACGTCACAATGCCGTTCTGGAGTCCTTGAATGTTCGCCATCATTTCTTTCTGCGGATCAACCCATCCCCAAGACCTTGGGATGTAGTTCACGCCATCAGCGAACTTGTCATATTTCTGAATGGGAAGATTAATAGTTCTAGTCATCGCGTTCTTCAGCCAACTTCTAAATACTGGCTCAATGAAGTGTTCAATCATGAACTTCTGAAGCACCCTATACTGATCACGATCTTCTAAGCTGCCAGCCCTTAGCGAAGAGTAGTTCACGCTGGACAAATCATTTGAAAGACTGTGATAGCTGATGTTCAAACCTGATGCAATGCTTCTCAGAATAGCCGTTGAAAAACTTTCAAAAGCTGTCGTAGGATGTGCTGGATCAAAGGCTTTGAAGTCCATCCCTGCGGGTAGCTGCTCAAATGTCGCCGGTTCTGCTGACATGATGGGTGTATATTCGTCTTGCATATCATCGCCAACGTAACCATCACCGGCTGGGCTTGTGAAGAATCCCATCTTCGCACTTGATACCCTAGCAGCAGTGATTTCAGCTTCGTAATAGCCGTTCAACATTTTGATATTACCCATCACGGCAGAGACGAACGGATAGCCTCGCGTCTGTTCTGGACGCTGACGGACAAAAGCATGAATGATTTCTTCTGCTGGAACGCGAATCGTTTCGTTGTTCTGGTTTAATCCTAAGTCGTTAGGATGATTCTTATAAAGGTGATACGCGATAGGCTTGCGCTTATCATCAATCTCGACCCCCATAATGATTCTATTGCCATTGGTGTAGATTTCGTTCTTGGTTTCGTTAAGGTGATCGGCTTCTAAAAACTCGATCTTGTAACCAAACTCACTGACAGGATCTGTGATCTGACGAATTAAAACCTCACCGTCACGGGCTAACGCTTCGATAAACAACCTTTGGCAGTCGATCAAAGACATCTGCCCATCAACGGTACAGTTGCCCTTCTTAGCCCACTTGCGCCACGCCTGTTCGATAGTCGTGTTGGCTACTGCATCAAGGCTTCCGTCAGAATCACGGGACTTAGCATTAACCCTGATGCCGTTATGACCAACCACGTTAGAGTTCAGAAGATTGAGATACCTAGCAACGTAAGCATCGTTTCGGGATAGCTCCCTGCTTCTGTTTCTTAAAGTGACGAGGGCTTGCTTTAATTCCTGATCAGCACTGGCTGAAGAACTAAAGAAATCAGCGAACAGCCGACCACCTTGTGCGCCTTTAAACGATCTTTGAAGTTTAATTTGTTTGCGAACTTCTTTTTTCCTAAACGGATTCCAAGCCATCAGAATCTAACTCCGATTAAATTGCCGCTAGGCTTCTTGTTTCGTATTCGGGCTTTCTTGATTTCTTCATTATATTCTGCGCGATACCGATCCCGAACGGTGAATAACTCATCGACAGACATCCTTGAAAGGCTTCTGCCAGCGATACTGAATGAACTTTGATCTATTGTTGCCCTGTTTTCAATCACGGCCTGAACCGCGTCTAGGACTTTCTTCGCATGGGTTCTGAGATCAGCGTTGCTGTCTGCGTAATTAACAACCAGCGTAGAAATGCCGCTATCCACTGCGACACGTTCAGAATCAGAACTTCTTGTGATGTACGCATACCACTTATATTGATGCGCGTTATAATTCGCCGTGGTAGATGAATCGACTTCAACAATATAGGCATCAGTCGTTTCTGTTGCCGTTATCGTGAACTTATGACTACCACCGCCGCCTGAATCACAATGAAATTCATACGTTAAAGCGTACTGGTCGGTAGGATAGTCGGTAACTAGATCAGGTCTTTTCCAGACCCATCTATCACCGACGACAAGCGTTTCAGGTTCTTGTTGCGGGTAATTCTCACGATCAAAAAGGTTTGCCATTTTATCGCCATGCGTTGGTGTAGTTTTGTCTTGGCCTACGTTGAACTGGTCGCCTTCTTATCGGCTCATCTGGTTCAGGCTGCTCAACCTTCTTAGGTTCTGCTGATTTTGCCTGAATCCGTTCAGCAATGCTATTGACATTCGCATTGATTATACTATATGCGGCCCAACTGTACACCATCGTATCGAGTGCTTCATTCCTCGGACGAATTTGCTGAAAAACACGCTTCTTGTAACCTCTAACAAATTTGGTCACGATCTTCTCAGCCGTTAGCTGTCTGAAGTATTCATCGTTTAATGTATCAGAAAAATGCACATAGCCAGCACCTTCTTCTTGAATTCTAAGCCTTGCGAAAATTAAGTCTTTAGCAGTATCTACGCCGACCGGAAACAATCGGCATTTGACCGTGTTATTTCTTGAAGGCTTGCCAGCAATCGGCCTACCTTCACCTCCTACACCTTTGATGGCAAAGACTCTGCGACCAAAGTTTTTATTGGCGTACTGGTAAACCGTGTTGGTAAAGTGACCGCCTGAGTCGATAGCTGTAGCCCTGACAGCAATTTCACGCCCATCTTCGGTTTCGAATGTACGAGATATTTGTGAATCAAGCGCAGTCCAGAGCTGCGGAGTAGAAGGATCGCCATACATAATCTCATGACTAATTACCCATGATTCTTCGTCCTTACCAATCCCTAAAAAGCTGATCTCTAATCTATCGTCTTGAACGTCTACGCCAGCGACGATCAGAATCACTTCTTCAGGTACTTTGTTAAAGTGTTCTTTTCTTTCTATTAAATTCAACTCATCGACGCTTTCACCTTCATCCTCCCAGACCTCGCCCAAGTAGGTATTCGTCCAGACCTTTAGTTGTTCGGGGTTTTTCTTAACCGTTAGGAACTCACGCACACCGTCAGCTAGTGGTGTCCAAGGTGAATACAATCCTGATATCCTGAATCCTGCGATGCCTTTGAAGTCTTCACCAGCAGACCATCTACCGTTTCTGATAGACCATCTTCTATCGGCATCAGACCAAAGCGTTCCGCATTCGTCGCAAAGGTATTGAGCCGTGTCAGGATCTTCGTCAGCCCACCTAACGCTTGCCCATTTCAATGTCTGCTCATGATCACAATGCTTGCAAGGCACATAGTATTCACGCTGATCAGAATCTTCATAAGCATTTTCAATCCTAGAAATTCCCTTGATCGTTGGCGTGGATACCATGATGATCTTTCGGTTCCAGAATGTAGACGTTCGCTTCTTCCCTAGATTGACCGGATCACCTTCTGATCCTGCTGACGCTGGGAATCTATCAACCTCATCTGCTAAAAGTATTCTGATTGGACGTGATGCAAGCCCAGCAGGGCTATTAGCACCAACCAAAGAAAGACTGCCTGACGGAAAGATCTTGTGAAGCGTTGTGTTTCCTGAATCCCTAGCCCTTGGATCTTTGACCTTACCCTGAAGACACGGCGTAGCTCGAAGCAGACCGTTAGCAATTCGGTCTTTACTAAATGCCTGAGCCATTGATTCAGTCGGTTGAAGCATCAGGATGGGACAAGGATCGTGATCGATGTGAAAGCCAATGATATTTAGTAGGGCTTCTGACTTACCTAGCTGCGCCCCAGCCATGACAACGACTTCTTTTACTTTAGGGTCAGAACAAGCGTCCATGATCCCGCGCTGGTATTCTGCGCGAGACGTTCGCCAGATCCCTGCTTCTGCGCTAGTCTGCGAGTCGAGTCGTCTTTGAAGGTCTGCCCACTCGCTTACGCTTAGGCGCGGCGGTGGCTTCAGTGCCTTCATTGCTTCCTTCAGATGAGCCTTTAGATTTGCTAGTCCTCGACGCTGAAATTTTTGGGTCATAGTTTGATAGTTCTTCTAGTGCTTCATTCATTAGGTCTGCGAGCATAGCTTGTATCACGCCAGCGTCAGATTCACTAGCCACGATTGGTGCGGCCTTGCTAGGGATGTTCGTCAGCTTTGCTTTGAGATTAGCCAGCGTATCAGTCCAAGCCTTAACAACGTCTTCAACGATGACCAGTTGGTTCCTAACCTTGGCTAATTCCATTTCAGCTATTTCTGCTTCCGCGTTTATTTTGCGCGTTCTGGCTTCATCATACGATGAGCCAATTTTGACACCTCCGGTGCTTGCCATATAACTTCCAGTTCTATATTAGGTTCTGCTTATTCCATTCCTACTCGCACACTGCGTTTCCCTCTCCTCTCTCTTTTC
>Ga0181397_1000338_pt1 | contig 17819 bp, 24 predicted proteins | sample 20SPOviralmetaG_FD_130126 | JGI IMG/M metagenome (GOLD analysis project Ga0181397, IMG submission 130126) | Marine viral communities from the oligotrophic San Pedro Time Series (SPOT) site, San Pedro Channel, CA, USA - 20 SPOT_SRF_2011-02-23 | ecosystem: Environmental > Aquatic > Marine > Strait...
AGGGCAGGCATGATACAGCAGTTGAACATCAGAATATTCACTCCATTGTTGAATGCGTATGCAAAGAAGATCAAAGGAACACAGATCACAGGAGAACAGTTCAAGAAACTAGAGATTGCGGGTGCAACAATAAAAGGTGCCACAAGTTCAAGCATAACAGGTTGGATCCTGGACTGGCCATTTGTGTTGGCGTTCCTCGTTGTTCTACTTTACATCAACTGGACAGCGGCACTTATCGCGGCCATATTCATGACCATCATGATGGTGTTGACTGCACAGCGAACGAACCTGAGCCTGCAGAGTGACAGCACAGCAAACTTAGAAATATTTTTAACAGGACTTATGACAGTGGTAATCATGTCAGTGGGTGCCATGCAGATAATTGCAGGTACACTGGACGTGGGACTACTGATAGGTTCAAACATATTGGCGGCAAGAGCACTGCAAGGTGCCAACAAATATGCCAAAGCAAAGGAGGCAATAGCAAGACGTGATAGAGCAACAGCAGAAATCATTAGTTTCATCAAACAATAAGTTCTTTGTTTTGTTGACAATTCTATTTGTCACACTGTTTGTGTGGGCATGGCAAGCCAAGGTTGATATAACCACAGTAGCCAATGGTATGGTGATACCAGAGAAGAACATTACAAAATTAGGCACAATGGTTACAGGAGAGATTGTAAAAGTTCATTACAAACAAGGAGCCGTTGTGAACAAAGGCGATATCATAATCACAATCAATCCAGGAGTTGGATATGAGCCGTACCATATAAGAGCAAACATAGATGGCAGAATACAAGAACTCACATACAAAAATCCAGGCTCTGTTGTCAAACAAGGAGATGCCCTTGCTATACTTGTTCCATTGGATCAAAAATTAATAGTGCAAGGACAACTACAGGTTAAGGACAGAGGATATGTTGAAGTAGGACAATCCGCAAAAATTAAACTGGCAAGCAGTGAAGCATTCACATATCTACCTATCGAAGCAAAACTGATTTCAATATCACCAGATGCTGTACAAGGACAGACAATGTCTTACTACGAGATAGAATTAGAATTAGATTCACAAATTTTTGCCAATGGAGATATGCAGTACAAACTGGTACCAGGTGTTCAGGTACACGTGTTCGTGCTTACTGGCGAACGTACAATATTAAGTTATATTACAACACCTTTTCACAACAGCATAGGACAAGCATTACAAGAAAGATAAAATGAAAATTTCAAAAATATTCACAAGCATATGGATGGTGATTGTGTTTGCGGCTGTGCTGATTGGTCTTAGAATAGACAACAGTGACACAATAAAAATTTTAAGATACAAAACGTGGGATAAATTTCAAACTGTAGAACCAAGACAGATGGTAAGTGATTCTGTCACTGTGGTAAACATCACAGAACAAGATATTAAGATGTATGGACAATGGCCTTGGCCCAGACACGTGATGGCTATGCTACACGCAAAGTTGTCTGATGCAGGTGCAATCCTTGTGAACTACAATATACTGTTTGCTGAACCAGACAGAATGAGTGGTGTTGAATATTTAAAATCAATGCCTATGTCCAATGATTTGCGAGAGCAATTGGGACAAACATTGTTGGACACAGATGCAGTGTTCTCCATAGTGTTGAAAGAATCTAAAAAAGCCATTTTAATGATGAGCGTTAAAAACACTGCTGATACAAATTTACCCAGCACAACACAGATCATAGAAAAAGGCAATGTAAAGCCATGGTTATATGAGTATGAAGGCATAGTGGCTCCAAATGCAAAAGTTTCTGTAGGTGCAACAGGCATGGGAGTGAATGTTACATCTCCAGAACCAGATGCTGTTGTAAGAAAGATGCCAGTACTGATACGCATCAATGGCAAAATATATCCCAGCATGATATTAGAGAATGTTAGATTACTAAACGGATCAAAAAGAATTAAAGTCATAGCAAAACAGCATGGTATAGATGAAGTGCTTGTGAGCAAGAAGGCAGGTATACCTGTTAATCATAATGCAGAAATGTATATCAACTATGCAGACCCTTCAATGTATGTTAATGTGTCAGCCACAGATATACTGACAGGCAATTACAACGAAAACAAAGTTAAAGGCAGAATCGTTGTGGTAGGTTTAGATGCCGCAGGGTTGAGTGTTTTAAAATATACTCCACATGGATTAACAACAGATCAAATGATTACTGCCCAAGCATTGGACACATTGTTGACAGGCAAATATTTGTTGCGTACACCACAAGCAGACACATATGAAATTGCGTTCTTGGCTTTGTTATTGTTGCTGTTGATATTAGTACTGCCTAGAACCAGTGTGTTGTTGGCTGTGCCTCTTTTATTATTTGTGGAAGTGGGTGTTGCCTACGGAGCATTCATGGCATACACGAACAAAGGATTCCTTGTGGATCCATCTTGGATAATGTTGTCTGTGTTTTTGATTTGGTCTCATTCAGTGTACAACAACTTTGCCACACAGAGCAGACTGCGACAACAGATTAAGAAACAGTTCGAACACTATCTTGATCCTGGCATGGTTAAAAAATTACAAAAGGATCCCAGCCTATTGAAACTGGGAGGTGAGACAAAGAACATGACTTTCTTGTTCTGTGACATCAGAGGCTTCACACCTATCAGTGAGAAGTACAAAGGCAATCCAGCAGGACTAACAAAATTGATTAACAGATTCTTGACACGCATGACAGATGTTATAATCTCAAATGGTGGGACCATAGACAAGTTTATGGGTGACTGTATCATGGCATTCTGGAACGCACCCATTGAAAACAAAAAGCACAGAGAACTAGCAGTGAAAAGTTCTTTGGAAATGACAACAGCATTGGCAGAATTGAATATGCATCTACAAGCAGAAGGACTACCACAGATCAACATAGGGATAGGAATCAATACAGGTGATGCATTGGTGGGCAACATGGGATCGGAACAAAGATTTGATTACTCTGTGATCGGCGATGCAGTTAATCTAGCAAGTAGATTAGAGAGCTCATCTAAAACATTAGGAAAAACCATAGTGATAGGTGAAGACACAAGACACACAATAGAAACAGTTTACCCGTTTGAGTATATTGACAGCATCACTGTCAAAGGTAAGACTGAAAATATAAAAGTTTATACTATTCCTTTATAGAATTTTTATCTACTTCTTTTACAGCAACGACTTCGTTGGGTTCATATGTTTCGTCCCAGCAACAGTCATCTCGGGAAACACATCTGCTCTCTACATACACTTTTTTGCTCTTCTTTTGATCTTCGTACATTGTATTCTCCTTTTGTAAAATAATACTTGTAAATTTACTTATAGTAAACTTATAGTAAATTTCGTGGAAAATCAATGTCTTAGGTGTAAATCGTGTTGATTTTTTGTAAATTTTAATTTACAAAATTTACAAATAGTAAATTACTTTTTTGAGGATTTTTCTTTTTGTTTTTGTTCAAGAATCATGTTTAACTTCTGTGTTAAACGTATCATGTCGTTGTCTAACATTCTTATTCTGTCAATCAGACCAATCAATGTTTTGTTAGCATCACTTAATACAGGTTTGATTTCTTTGGTTACCCAAGTCCACACATAGTAAACGAAGTAACCCAATCCAAATGCGGCTATGATTGGAAATCCAAACTGTTTAATTGCTTCTGCTAATTCTAATGTGATCATCTAATCCTTTCGAGCATCTTCCTTGCCCTCATTGGCGGCTAACCTGTCCACATTAGGTCTTACTCCTTCAACGTGTGACAGCAGTGCATCTATCTTGATCAAGTCATTGTTCATAGTTTGAACCCTGTTGTCCAGTGCTTGAATAATGGCTTTCAAACCATGCACAGATCCTGTTACAGTTGCCAGGATAAACTTTAGGATGATGAATATGAATATACCCGATGCCACAGCACCTGCTATTGGAAACCCTACGTCTGATACAAATTGTAAAAAGTTCATTATGTATGTATTTATAGGCATTTGTACACCAGGAATTAAAAGATTGACAACCAAAAATACACCTGCTATACTATGCCTACACACTTTATTATTATGATTTAATCGGTAAATAGTAAAAAGCAGGCTAGAATTATGAAAAAACGTACCAGAAGCATACTAGATGAGTTAAGAAATATTGGCAGAGTCAATGATGCAGAGGCCTTTATTGAAACAACAGGCTCTAACATCATCGAAAGTGCTGTGAATCTGCTCAACACCATAAGAGAAAATTACCCAGAAGAACAAGCACAAGAACTAGAGAGAAGATTCTTGAACAGTATTCGTAACAAAGAAGCAAAAAAGTTTCAAGTTGGTGTGAAGAAAATAATTGAAAGTAAAAAATTAGATGACAATTCTTAAAGAAGGCGGCAACATATTCAAAGACCCCAATGGGCAACTAGCCACACAAAGAATTAATCAAGCAGATGTGGCTCCCACACTTGCCTGGTTAGAAAAAATTACAGGGCTGGACCTACAAACTAATATGTTGGGCACCACAGGTAAAGCACCAACATCAGGTGACTTGGATGTTGCAGTAGATCAAAATAAAATTTCAAAAGACCAGTTGGCAGACACATTGACACAATGGGCTATAAAGAACAAACAAGATCCTAAACTGTGGGTAAAGAAAAGTGGCATCAGTGTTCATTTTAAAACTCCTATCAGAGGCAGTGCAAAGAATGGATATGTTCAATCAGACTTAATGTTTGGAGATCCTGAATGGATGCGTTGGAGTCTTCAAGGTGGACAACCTGGCTCGCCATACAAAGGTGCAGACAGACACGTGATGATGGCATCAATTGCAAAACCACTTGGATTCAAATGGAGTCACAAAGCAGGTTTATTAAACAGAGATACAAATGAACCTATCACTAAAGATCCTAACAAGATTGCTGAACTGTTATTAGGCAAAGGTGCAACTGCTAATGATTTGAATACAGTTGAAACTATTCATGCAAAAATAAAAGATAGATCAGACTATGACACGTTGGTGGCAGATGTGAAAGATTCATTTGCTAAAATGGGTAAGACATTGCCTGAAAGTATCAAAGACCCAATTGGTTGGTACAGAGCATTATTAAACAAGATTAAAATATGAGACTAGTAGAATTTAAAGAAGTTGACAAAAAGAATGTCGCTCTCAAAGAATCAAGAATTCAACACGCAGAAGATTTAATTTTCTGGGAAGGTTCAAGAGGAGCCATAAGAGCAATTGAACAATTACAATCATTAAGCAAAAGCACACAGTCACTTACAATCAAATGGGACGGTTCACCTGCTGTGGTGTTTGGTAGAAATCCTAATGGCGAATTTATTTTTACAGACAAGTCAGGCTTTGTTGCAAAAGGCTATGACGGTAGAGCAACCAATCCAGCAGACTTAAAAAGTGCTATTGCCGGAAGAGGAAAAGATCCTGCAAAAAGAAAAGCACAGGCACAGTATGCCTCAAAAATGGCATCAGTGTTTGACACATTACAACAAGCAGTGCCTGAAAACTTTCAAGGATACTTTGTTGGAGATATGTTGTACTTTCAAACTCCAAAAAAATCAGGCGACAAATTTATGTTCAAACCCAACGTGGTTGAATATGCTGTGAATGTGAACAGTGATATAGGACAACAAATTGCCAACAGCAAAGTGGGTGTTGTTATACATCACACAATGACTGAAGATGGAAAAATTTTACCTATTAAAGATTTAGACATGGTGCAAGGCAGTGTGTTAGCAATCCCTCCCACAACACTTAATAAAAAAGATCCTATTCAAGTGAAAGGATTAGATCAATTAAAATCTCTTGTCAACAACAGTGGAGCAGAAATAGACAAACTGTTGAACAAAAACAAAATAGCCGAAATGAAACTAACTGATCTACCTAATATTTTGTACACTTACACCAACAGCAAAGTGGATACAGGTTTAAACAAACTGGGTGAAGACTTTTTAAGATGGTTGGCGGCAAGTGCTGTGAGTCAGCCTAAAAGAATTAAGATTAAAGAGTATGTGACAGCAAACATGAAAGCATTCAGCAAACTGTGGATTTTGGTTGGTGGAATAATGAAAGTAAAAGATTCAATCATCAATCAATTGGATCAAGCACAAGGCGATATAACAGCAACAATAAATGGTAAACCAGGTGGCGAAGGCTATGTTTTAGGGTCTCCTGAAGGTAATATTAAATTAGTGAAACGTTCTGGCTTCACCAAAGCCAACAGAGCGATAAATAGATAAGGAGAACAAAATGAAAGCAAAAGAATTTATAAAAGAGTTTAAAGACATAGATCCAGCAGATGATCCAAATTCAGGAATGGATAAAGAATTCAAACAGGATTCTATATTCAATCAGTTGGGGAAAATATTGGACAGTCAAGGCAATCCAAGACCATTAGACACAGTGATAACAGATGATGGCAAAAAATTTAAAGTAACATTTAAACAAGCCACAGTGTTGAGAAGATTATTAACTGCACCTAGTGTTAAACCTACGGTCAAAGCACAGTTTACAAAGGATCTTCAACAAAGTCAAACCATTGAAAAGTTTTTACAAGCAGAAGATATGGTAGAATTATTTGTGTCAACATATGGAATCGACAAAGCAGAACCAAGCAACTACTAATCAATTGGACTTTTTAAGTTCATTATTTGAAGCACGTATGACCCGTGACTCAAGAGATCACAAAGTTCTTACCTATACAGATTGTGCAGAAAGACTGTACCTTACACTGTTGATACTGCAACTGTTGAATCAATATCCTACATACAGACAGTTGGCATCTGCATATTCCAGAGACACAAAACAATCCAACTACAACAGATTCAGAATGTATTCCACAGACCTTCATAACTTTGTGTATTTTGTTACAGGCGACGAAGAAGCAATGGATAAATTAAAGGATCCAAGCAGTGCCAAAGCAATGAGGAAAAAAAGCAGATTCCCCACTATGGCATTCAACAGATATATGTCAGCACTACAACAGGGTTTGATATCGCCAAGCATCATGCAGGTGTTTTTAAATATTGAAACTGGATTGAGCATAAGAAATACTGATTACAAATCAATTAGAAGAAGTTTATTTCAATTCAACACTCTTACAGTGCGTGAGAAACAAAATCTAGTGACAAGATTACTTCATGCCGCAAGAGCCAAATTAAGAAGTTCGGACAGCATAGAATACTTGGAGAAATTAGCCTCTGACAGAAATCTTGAAACAGGCAGAGTCAAAGATGCTGAACCAAAAGTCAGTGTGCCAGATGTAAGTGTTCAAGGTAGAGACCTTGCAATGTACAGATATCTAGTTGGTGGCACGAACCTAGTGGCAGTGAAACGTTTCATAGACTCAGCACTGTCAGGCAAAAGTATTCCATCTTCAATAGTGGGTGCTTATCTACCAGCAATACAATTATTGAATGATATTGTTAAAGCCGGTCCGGCTTATGTCAGTGTGCTCAAGGCACTACAATCTAGAGCTCAAAAGAGCCGTAAATAATATATTACCACACAACTATTACCAAAACCTTATAAATAAATGCATATGCACTTCTGAGCGAAGTGTGTGTCATTAAAGAGAAAAAAGGAGAAAAACAATGGCAACATTAACAAGAACAAACCCAACAGCAGTGGCTAGAGGAACAATACAAGAACTTACTTCAGTAAGTATGTTCAAAATTGTACTTTCAAATGCCAATTTAGCAGTTATGGGATCAGACGCGGCGGCGGCTAAAGTAACAGATGCATTAGGTGGAATGGCACAAATCATTCAAACTAAAGCAAATGGTTCTGAGATCTACATGGTTGCAGACAATCATGGTGTTGATATTAACTCAATTGCACAAGCAGTTGGTCAAGTATTAGACACAGGAACTCTTGGTTCATTAACAGGTGGTGTTCAGACTTTATCTGATAACGAAACTGTTACTGTAACTAAACCAACAGACATCGAAGCAATCTAATTATTAGATTACTTTTTTATTCAAAAGGGCGGCTTTATGTCGCCCTTTTGTTGCCTTAGCCCACTCTTTTACCAAAAAATTATAAATACTAGCAACATACACTTCGGAGCGAAGTGTGACCATTAAGAGAAAACAGGAGAAATAAAATGGCAACAATAGCAGGATCAAACGGTAAAACAGTAGAAAACGGTAAAGAGTTCTTAACAAGAGACATCGACTTCTATTCTTTCACTGGATACACAGCAGTACACACAAACCCAGAAGCGGCAGATTCAGTATTTCACAAATTAGTGAGAGCAATTGCATCTGAGGCAAACATCGTTGTATTAGGAACACCTTTAGCAAACGACCTAGTAGTAGGTTTAGAAGGTGGCTATGCAGGTAAAGGTGCAGTAGCGGCGGCGGCTCAATTAGAAGCAGTTGCAGATGCAGGTACTGGAATTAACGGTGCAGTAGCGGCAGTTACTATACAAGGTGATACTTGGGCATAATAAGGTAAGCGAGATAAGACTTCTTATCCTATTAACAAGAATACAAAAGAGCGTTCAGGAAACTGGACGCTCTTTTTTTGTGACTTATAAGTAATAGTGCTAGGAACAACAGCATATGAGATACAAAATATTATCACTGATAGATATCACAAAAACAAAAGCTCGTCGTGGTCGAGATGAAGATAATAAAAAGACAGACCAATTCAGCAACTACATGACATTTGAAAACTCTATTCAGTTGAGATCTAATATGCGTATGATTTCAGGACCCACAGTAGAAAAACAAGACATTACCAATTTGATGTTTGGTGAAAACTATGTGGGAGAACACATGGTATGGACAACTGTGATAGAAGCAGATTTTCCAGATGCTGTGAGCATTGACACACTAAAAGAAGACTTTGATTTGGTACCAATGTTGATTGGACTGGACGAATCTATCAACATCAAAACCGGTGTGTATAGAACTGACGATGTAGATTATACCAATGTGTTATTCATTAAACAAATAGATAACTTGGATTAACGCAGTATAAATAAATGTATAAGGCTTAATGAGGCATAAAATACAGGCATCTTCCAAGAGAAATAAAATTGATACAATAACCGGAAGAGAGAGAAAATGGCTACAGAGCTAGAAAAACAAAATTTAGAAGCACACGTTGATTTGTGTGAACAAAGATATAAAAACCTTGAAACTCGTTTGGACAAAATCGAGGAGAAGGTGGAAGATATCCACACAGACATTCAACATGGCAACAAGAGCATGGTGAAAGTGATTATTGGAGCCACAGGTACAATAGTTGCTGGACTACTATCCACTATTGTTGTGTTATTATTAAAATTCCCAGGTTAATTCAAACACCCCCCACAACTGCTAAATATTCGTACTAGACAAGGTATAGTATGAAAATTACAGAAATAGTCACAGAATCAGTTGTTCAGATTTGGTCACGTACCAAGGGCGGCAAAATGGTCAGAAAGTACAGATGTACAGCAGGTCCTCGTAAAGGACGTGTGGTCAGTTCTCCTTCTGTGTGTACACAACCTAAAAAAATAGGCGCAGTAATGGCAATTAAAAAAGCCAAAGCAAGACGCGGATCCACAATGAAAATTAAAAGATCTAGAACAAAGACAACTTCAGGAGCAAGTATTGGATTGGCTAAACTGAATAGACGCAGTGCATCAAGAAGCAGACCAAACAGAAGAAGTGTCGGTAGAAAAACATTCAGAAGAAGCGGTGGCGGAAAAAGGAAACCAATAAGCACATGAAGATAATTGAAATTACAGAAACTCCGTACCTACAAAAAACATTGAATACCCTGGGTAGTCAACAAAAGTCTGGAGCACCTGTGCCTCCTAACAAACTGCCTAAAGGTCCAATTAAATCAGGATCAGTGAAAGCACCACTGAAACAAACCAACACTCAAGCACAGCAACAGATAGTCAAGCCAGGTAAAACTGTGCCCATGCCAACAGGAGCAAACAAAGAAACGGATTATGAAGTGGATAAAGTCCAAGGTGATCAAGTTACAATGAAAACCAAAAGACCTACACCTCAAGCACCACAATCGATTACAGTGAATAAAAAAGATTTAGATCCTGTAATCACAAATCTACAACGTAGACAAAAAGCAACACAATAATGAAAATTAACGAACTTATACAAGATTTTTTAATTCAAACTTCAAACGAAGAAAAAGCAATGTTGAATAAACTAAAAGAAATGAAAGACATTGATAATTTTTTGGAACGCGAACAAGAAGTAATAAGAAATCTAATCAATAAAAGTTTGGTACGTCGCATAGAACGTGACGATAAAACACTGGTGGTTGCTAATGGATCTACAAAAACTATCTAAAAAACTTAAAATATTCATAGACAAACAAGCAGAGCAAGTGTGCCTACCCATTCAGCATGGCAACAGTCTGCGTATCAAAAACTTTGTGGTGCGTGAAAACAGCATGGGATTCTTATTGTACGACATAAAGAACCATAAACAAATTACAACCACTTTTACCAAGACAGCGGCGTTGGCTATGGCAAGGCAAATGGCTCAAAACAAACAAGACAGCCTGCAATACATAGGATCCACAGATGATCAAATACACCACAAATACAATGAATGTGTGTTCTACAAGCACACAATAGCCAGAACCGATGATGACATCAAGCGAGAATCTGCTAAAATACGATACGATATTGCATGGGAGGATCTACTCAAGTTAAGAGACACCCTGGACGACTACATATTTGATAAATAAAATAGCAAAGGAACAAAGCAATGAAAATAGAGCAATTTAGACACCAAGCAACAACAGAACAGTTGAACGATAGACTGTCAAAAGTGTTTGGATCAGCAATACAATTAGATCAATTCACAGATGCACAGTTAGAAACTGCTCGTACAAGTGTATTACACAAAATTGCCAACATAGAACAAAATGAGTCCTTTGATGGTTTAAGTCACAACGAAGACTACCACAAGCAAAAAATGTTTTTAGACGTATTAGATTCTGCAATCAATGACAGAACAGTAGAAGCAAAATTACAAAACGATATTTTAGTCCAAGCAGATGAAATAATTGGTGATTATTTTGACATGGATAAAGAAGCATTAAAAATGAATAAAGATGCCGTTATTGCTGACATAGAGAAAAGACAAGCAACAGCACAAGGTGACGAAGCATCTGCTTTACATTATGCAAAACAAAAAGTAGAACAAGATTTCGACGATACTGGAGCAGAAATTGAAAATCCAAATGAAGGTAATCAATTTGCACAGGCAGTACAAAAAGCCAAAGCGGCAGGCATGAAAGCAGGCGACAAGTTCAAAGTAGGCGATAAAGAATTCACACTTAAAGATGCAGAAGACTTATTGGCAAAAACAATGAATGAAAAAGCGAAGCCAGACTTTTTAGACATGGACAAAGATGGCGATAAAAAAGAACCTATGAAAAAAGCGATTAAAGACAAAAAGAAATCAGTTAAAGAAGGAGCAGAAGAATCTGCTCAATTAGTAATGGCGGCTAAAGACATGGTTGATAAAATTACAGGCTGGATGGAAGACACAGCATCTATGCAGACTGAAACTATGTTAGAATTAGCAGACGCTATTAGAGATGAAATGGGTGTAGAACAATCAGAACAATTTACTAATTCAGTGAAGCCAAGTTTAGAATCATTATACACTTCATTAGAAGCAACAAGAGAATCACTAACAGGCGGCGTAGCCGTACTGACAGGCGAACAAGCACCAGATACAATTGGTGCGGATAGCGACAGTGAAGAACCAGCAATGGAACCAACAGTAGACGCAGATGCAGATATGCCAGATCAATCAGATGATTTTTCAGCAAGTGAACCTGCAACAGGCGGTGAGGAACCAGCAGACAGAAGCAAACGAGAAGCAATCATTCAATTGTCTAGAAGACTAGCAGAGACACTTTCAACAAAGTCAAAAAAAAAGGCTTAATTTCTGAAGCCTCTGGCGCAGAGTTAATTCAAGTTCTTAGAAACTTAATCAGCAGTGCTGATTCACGTAATCAAAAAGCATATTTGAGTTTTGATGCATTGAACAAGATACTAACTAATGTTGGAGGCTTCTCAATCAATCACGACAGTTTCAAAAATCTTTACAATAAAAATTCTTCAATCAAAAAAATGATTAAAACTTTTGACAATTCAGGTATCACTCTTGATACTGATGCTGAAGAACCAAATATTCCTACAAAAAAAGGCGATCGCTCTGCCAGTCTAAAAACAATGGCAAAGAGAGCAACCAAAAAACGCACTTAATACTTGACTTTTTACAATTAGTACTGTAATATTAAGACATGGATAGAACCAAAGAACAAATACTTCATGACATCGAATCCGTGATTGAAAAATATATCAAGGCTCAAGTTGAATCTCACGGAGGTCAAGTTGAAGCAAAAGATTTTGATGTTGATACAGGAAAATTAACCATGTTGATGAAAGGTGCCTGTTCAGGTTGTGCAGGTAGCACTGCCACTCTGCAGAAAGGTATAGAGTCAACAATGAAACATTATGTGCCTGAAGTAAAACAAGTTGTTGGTGAAGATGATCCTAACAGTACAACTAAACCTTATTACGATTACAATCCATGGGACGGTCCAACATACGATAATATGTTAGATGAGTTGGATAAACTGTCTACAGAAAATGACAACAATGAAAATTAATGCTGTCTTTAGTAGTTTCATAGCAATTGAAAATATAGACCTATCAAACAAAGATGCAGTGGTAAGTTGGTCAAAAGAAGAAATAAATCACGATGCCACACCAAACTATAAATCCACAGGCACAAATCATCTTAACGTAGATGAACCTGTATTGAAAGAACTTGTACAAAAAATTGAGAATGGTTTTAATAATCTACACAATCAATTAGGATTAAGCAACAATCACAAACAAATAGTTTCAAGTCTTTGGGCAAATGATGGCAGTGACAACAGTGCCATTGAAGCACCTCACAGACACGTGGACGGAGTTTTTAGTGCAGTGTACTGGCCCATAGCGGATACGGGGTGTGCTCCACTTACTTTTATAAATCCAAACAATCAAATGAGTTATGTGTTCAAAAGTAATATTATAGAACATATGAATGAATTCAATAGTGACAGAATAGATGTACAACCGCAACTAAATCAATGTGTGTACTTTCCGTCATGGTTGTGGCATTATGTCAGTCATGCGTTGAGTAAAACTAACAATAGAATGAGTTTCGCATTTAACAGCGAAGCAGTAAGTAAATGACTTTAATTACAAACAAAATAGATTATAAGAAATTATCAAGAACTTCTTTAAATGGCAAGAGAGTTTATCAGTGTCCAGACGGTAGTGCTGTGGCAAGTGTAACCACAATATTAGATGCAACCAAAGACAAAACACATCTTATGGAATGGCGTAAAAGAGTTGGAGAACAAAATGCTGTTCGCATCACAAAAGAAGCCTCAGGCATTGGAACTAGAATGCACAAATATCTTGAAGATTATATTGAGTTAGGTCAATGGTCTTCTCCAGGATCTAATCCATATGCTCAACAGGCATTTAAAATGGCGCAAGTTGTCCATGAAAATGCTTTGAAAGATGTGAATGAAATCTGGGGTTCAGAAGTTGGTTTATATTTTCCAAAGATATATGCAGGTACCACAGACTGTGTTGGAGAATACAAAGGAGCACCTTGCATCATTGACTTCAAGCAGACAAACAAGCCTAAAAAGAAAGAATGGATTGAAGATTACTTTTTACAGTTGGTGGCATATGCTGAAGCACACAACGAAACTTACGGTACAGACATCAAAGAAGGCCACGTGTTCATGTGTGCTAGGGATTTAACATACCAACAATTTGATATAACACCCTTAAATTATAGCAAATATAAAGATTTATGGTGGAGTAGAGTAGAAGAGTACTATATTAAACACTCAGTTTAAATCAACATCAATTATATCATCACACTCGATAAATACAAACAGCAGGAGAAAAACATTGGCAATTGTATCGATATCAAGAATTCAAATACGTAGAGGTAGAAAGAACCTAGGTTCTGGATTACCACAACTAGCGGGCGGAGAACTAGGTTGGGCAGTAGACACACAAGAACTTTACATAGGTAATGGTGCTGTGTCTGAAGGTGCACCAGCAGTAGGCAATTCTAAAGTATTAACAGAACATGATAACTTGTTCACATTGAGTGATCAATACACTTATCGTAATGGTTCAAATGTACAAACAGGTGCCACTTCAGCAACTCCTATTAAAAGAAGTTTACAAAATAGATTAGATGATATCGTTAATGCAAAATCATTTGGTGCAGTGGGTGATGGCACAACAGACGATACACTAGCATTACAAAGAGCCATTGATCAACTGTTTCTTCCTTGGAGCAATTCACAAGATGCAGACAACTACAAAAAAAGAATTACATTAAAACTATCAGCAGGTTTATACAAAATTACAAACAGTTTAAAATTACCACCATATGCTTCAATCATTGGAGATGGTAGTGAAAAAACTGTGATCAATCAAACAGGAGTATATCCTGTTTTAGAAACAATTAATGGCGAGGGCAGTGCGGCACAAACAACAGCAATCAATAAAGCAAAAAATATTGAGTTGAAAGGGTTGACGTTGAACAGCAACACCACTCAACCTGGATTACAATTATTAAGTTGTTCAGACAGTTCTTTCAAAGACATCAATATAAAAGGTCCATGGACGCAGGCACAAGGAGCGGCGTTGGTGGCAACTCAGATTGGTATTTTATTAGGTGGTGATGATGACATTACTATCCCAGCCAACAAAATAGAACCTGCTCGAGATAATGTTTTTGAAAAAATTAAAGTTTCTAATTTTTCATATGCTGTATCAAGCAATGATGATATCACAAACAACGCATTCGATAATGTAGTGATTGAAGAATGTGGATACGGAATTGTGTTTGGTAAAGACACTGTTTTAGGTGGAGTTGGACAAGCAACAGGTCCAGTCAACAACACTATAAGCAATTCAAAATTTATTGATATCAACTTGCAAGGTATCTGGATTAAACACGGAACTGGCAACATCAGTGAAACAAACACTTTTTCAACTGTTGGTAACGATGCTGGTTTAGATACAGCACCAAAACACAGCATTATAAAATTTGAAACAAATCAAAATATAACTTCAAATGATTTCTTTTCTAGAACTAATGCAATGATACGTAACTTCAGCAATATTGCTTATATTACAGAAGTAGAAGGCGCATACTCAGGTAACGTTAATTTTACAACAAAGTTTAATATCGGTCAATTGAATGCATACACTGACTTTTTACTATTACCTACAGACACCAGCAAAACAATTCATATGAATTATGTATATAAAAACACAGTAGACACAGGAATGAGAAAAGGCACTCTTAAAATATTAATAGACAAAGAAAATAATACAAGTCATATCAGTGACGATTATGATTTCCAAGGAACAAATGCAGATCAATTAAATTTTCAAGTGACACTAAATGATCTAGATGCAGATGCTAATTTCGAAACTCTTGTTGTTCAAGCAATTAATCCTGCTCCAGTCAACTCACTCGAATCTGCCAATGTCACAATCCAAATTCAAAATATCTCATAAGCCTAATATTTTTTACGGCAACTACACAGAACGTCTGGAAGATTGGCAAAGCATACGTGACGTAATTAACGAAACAGAAGATCCATTTAATATCTTAATCAATATATTTCAACATTGTCCTAGAACCAAAACTGACACTAATATCTACAAAAAAGACACATGGCTTAATGGTTGGCAACTGATTGAAAAGAATGAATATGATCTTGTTGACATTTCTCTCTTAGTCAGTTATACTATATTATTAACTGATAATTTTAAGGACCACGATCTTAAGATACATACAGTTTATACAAAAGAAGATAGTTCAAACAACCAGAAGTTTAGTTATATTATTGAAATGGAAAACAGTCTAATAGACATATACAGTATGGCAAAATTAAACAAATCAACGTTTGACAAAAACTATATTCTGCAATATACTACCCATATACGAGAACTGATAAATACAAAGAATTAATAGAAATAAGAATAGGAATATAATGGAATTGAATACGTCTAAGGAACAAATCATTAACACATCTGCAATTAAGATTAAAAAAAGAGACGGGCGGTTAGAACCTTTAGACATTGACAAAATTCATTTTGTTGTAGAAGAAGCCTGCGAAGGCTTATCAGGTGTTTCTTCATCACAGATAGAAATTAATGCCAACATACAATTTTACGATGGCATGACAACAAAAGAAGTTCAACAAATTTTAGTGCGTTCAGCAAACGATCTTATCTCATTAGAAACACCTAACTATCAATATGCCGCGGCAAGATTACTTTCATATGATGTGCGTAAAGAAGCACACGGACAATATGAATATATGCCTTTGTTAAAATTAATCATAAGAAATATTAAGGCAGGTGTTTATGATAAAGGTATTGTAGAAAAATTTTCAAAGACTGATATTAAAAAAATGAATACATGGATCAAGAGAGAAAGAGATCTTGATTTTACATACGCAGGTTTAAGACAAGTGGTAGACAAATATCTTGTGCAAGATAGATCATCAGGAGATTTATTTGAAACACCTCAAGATATGTACATGATGATTGCGGCAACACTGTTTGCAGAATATCCAGCAAAGACTAGAATGAGTTATGTTAAAAAATATTACGATGCTGTATCAACATTTAAAATTAACATTCCAACTCCAGTAATGGCAGGAGTAAGAACTCCTATTAGACAATTTGCTTCATGTGTATTGATAGATAGCGATGACACATTGTCTAGTATCTTTTCAAGTGATATGGCAATTGGTTTATATGTTGCCAGAAGAGCAGGCATAGGAATCAATGCAGGACGTATCAGAGGTATCAATGCAAAAATAAGAGGAGGGGAGGTTCAACACACAGGAGTCATTCCGTTCCTTAAAAAATTCGAATCAACTGTGAGATGTTGTACACAAAACGGAGTACGTGGTGGATCAGCAACTGTTCACTTTCCAATATGGCACCAAGAGATCGAAGACATTCTTGTGCTTAAAAACAATAAAGGTACAGAAGACAACAGAGTACGTAAGTTAGATTATTCAATACAGATATCTAAAATGTTCTATGAAAGATTTATGAACGATGAAGATATTACATTATTCTCACCACATGAAACACCAGGATTGTATGATGCATTTGGAACAGATTCGTTTGATGCACTTTACAAAAAATATGAAAAAGATTCATCAATTAATAAAAAGACTATTCCAGCACAAGATTTATTTTCTGATTTATTAAAAGAAAGAGCAGAAACAGGACGTATCTACATAATGAATTTGGATCACTGTAATACACATAGTTCATTCAAAGACAAAGTATCAATGAGTAATCTGTGTCAAGAAATTACATTGCCTACAACACCTATCAATGCAATAGACGATTCACAAGGAGAAATAGCATTGTGTATTTTAAGTGCAATCAATGTAGGACAATTAAACAATTTGGAAGATTTAGAAAACTTATGTGAATTGGCTGTTAGAGCATTGGAAGAAATTATAGAATATCAAGACTATCCCGTGAAAGCGGCAGAAGTATCCACAAAATCTAGAAGAAGTTTAGGTATAGGTTATATTGGATTGGCACACTATCTTGCAAAACAAGGTTTTAAATATTCTGAGAAAGGTGCTTGGGATTCAGTTGATAGACTTACAGAAGCATTTCAATTTTATCTACTTAAAGCATCTAACAAATTAGCACAAGAAAGAGGTGCTTGTGAAGGATTTAAACAAACAAAATATGCAGACGGTCTATTGCCAAT
>Ga0181397_1000339_pt1 | contig 17819 bp, 26 predicted proteins | sample 20SPOviralmetaG_FD_130126 | JGI IMG/M metagenome (GOLD analysis project Ga0181397, IMG submission 130126) | Marine viral communities from the oligotrophic San Pedro Time Series (SPOT) site, San Pedro Channel, CA, USA - 20 SPOT_SRF_2011-02-23 | ecosystem: Environmental > Aquatic > Marine > Strait...
CACACATATGACGTTATCGGTGCTTATGTTCCTACAAAGGAAATGGGTGGTGGCTCTGGTCTTAAGTATGCCGCTTCTACTATCATTCATCTCTCAAAGAAGAAAGAGAAGGATGGAACAGAGATTGTTGGAAACATTATCAAGGCAAAGACTGCTAAGTCGCGTTTGAGTAAAGAGAATATGGACGTAGGCGTCCGTTTGTATTATGATGAGCGAGGACTTGATAAGTACTTCGGTCTTCTAGAGCTAGGTGAAAAGGGTGGTCTATGGAAGAACGTTGCAGGACGTTACGATATGGGCGATGGTAAGAAAGTCTATGCTAAGGTCATTCTCAAAGACCCCGAGCAATACTTCACACCAGAAGTTATGGAAAAGCTAGAAGTAATTGCTAAAGGAACATTCTCATATGGAAACTAACTAGGACATTTAATGGAAAGAATTGAAAACCTTATTTTACGATCATTAGCATATAATGAAAACTACTCACGCAAAGTCATTCCATTTATTGAACCTGACTATTTCCACGATTCATCAGAGCGAGTCCTCTTTGAGGAAATCGCCCAATACATGGTCAAGTACAACGCTCGCCCATCTAAAGAAGCACTTGGAATCGAGGTAGAGGCACGTAATAACCTCTCTGAAACTGATGTTCAAAACATCCGCACCATTCTCTCATCCTTTGATGATGTGACAGGTACTGATGAGTGGATGCAGGATACCACTGAGAAGTGGTGTAAGAAGCAAGCAATCTACAATGCTCTTATGGAGTCTGTAGGTATTGCTAATGGTGATAGTAAGCAGAAGACCGAGGATGCTATTCCCAGCATCCTTTCAAGCGCTCTGGCGGTTTCCTTTGATAGGAATGTCGGTCACGACTATATCGAAGATGCCTCGGAGCGTTTTGACTTCTATACCCGCAAAGAAGACAAGATCCCATTTGATATTGAGCTACTTAATAAGATCACCAAGGGTGGTCTAACTAACAAGTCACTCAATATTGCCCTAGCTGGCACTGGTGTTGGTAAGTCACTCTTTATGTGTCATGTGGCGGCTGCTACTCTATTACAAGGCAAGAATGTTCTATACATTACTGCCGAAATGGCTGAAGAGAAGATTGCGGAACGTATTGACGCTAACCTACTTAACGTCAATATCCAAGATATTTCAAGCCTATCCAAGAAAATGTTTGAGGATAAGGTGACCAAGGTAGCCAAGAAGGTTCAAGGTTCCCTTATTATTAAGGAGTATCCAACAGCACAGGCACACTCTGGTCACTTCAAGGCACTTCTAAATGAGCTACAACTCAAGAAGAACTTCCGTCCAGACATCATCTTTATTGACTACCTAAACATCTGTGCTTCCAGTCGTATCAAGTCTGGCTCTAACGCCAACTCATACACCCTTGTGAAGAGCATTGCTGAGGAGTTACGTGGTCTAGCGGTAGAGTTCAACCTACCCATCGTCAGCGCCACCCAGACGACCCGTAGCGGCTATGGAAACAGTGATGTGGATATCACAGATACTTCTGAATCCTTCGGGCTTCCAGCGACCGCTGACCTTATGGTAGCGCTCATCTCAACTGAGGAGCTAGAAGGTCTAGGTCAAATCATGGTAAAACAACTCAAGAACAGATACAATGATCCCACCATCCACAAGCGTTTTGTTGTCGGTATTGACCGCGCCAAGATGCGCCTTTATGACTGTGAGCAATCAGCTCAAGACGACATTATGGGCAGTAGTAAGGAAGAGGAGTATGAGCACTCTGACGGAACCACCAAACCATTCAAAGAAAAGTTCGCTAAACTGAACTTCTAATGAAAAGTGACTTTATCATAGAACGTAGTTCTAAAAAACAAATACAGGATATACTATACACTTATCACTACCTCAAAGATGAGTCAAAGGACTTTAAAAGTGGCTATAACTATGGTCTATATAAAGATGAAGTTCTTCATGTTAGTGGTTGTCTAGGGGCTTGTATTTTTACTAAGATACCTGTTCCCGAAATTGCTGTAGGTGCTTTTGGTCTACCTAGAGAACATCAAGATGGTCTCTGGGAACTTTCTCGTTTGTGTATTCATCCAGAAACACAGAAAGATGAATATAATATTACATCTTGGTTTGTTGCTAGATGTATTAAAATGTTTAGGAAGGATGTTAATGTTAAAGCAATACTAAGTTATGCTGATAGTGCTCATCATGAGGGTACTATATACAAAGCAACTAACTTTAAGTACTATGGGTTATCTGATGCTAAAAAGGACTTTTGGATAAAGCAGTCAGATGGTACATATATTAAGCATTCTAGGGGGTCAGTTAAAGGTGTTGATGGTGAGTGGAGACCTAGAAGTAGAAAGCATAGATTTTTGCTAATCTATGATAAAGATCTTAAGAATAGTATTAGGTGGGAAGAAACTAAATACCTATAGGAAGGTATTATGTAATGGCAACTACTGGTAGACAAGCTTGGTCAAAATATTTTAGGGGTCAAAATGTTCCTACCAATATGAAAAAAAATTCTATTGGCTATGATCCAAGTAATCCATCCAGAATCCTCACTCAAAAAATTGCTGCTGGGGAAGAAGTTATTGCCATATCTTCGGACTATAATACCAAATACCCAATACTAAGAGTAAAAGATAACAAGCAGTACATAGTAACTTTCAATAATTTACAAAAACCTGGAGCAAAAACGAGAGTTAATTTAAAACCTCAGGCATTCGGTGTAGTTGATACTGACTACACATTAGATAATTATGTAAAGGTTCTGCTGAATAATATTTCTGATGGTGATTTGGCACCTTTTATCAAAACATATCTAGAGGCACTCGTTCTTTACTATATGAAGAAGAAGCCATTATCATATGTTACCAGTGTATACAATCCAAATCTACCCATAAACGATATCAAAAAAGACTTTGGTGAGCTGCTTGGTCCAATTGCTATTATTAAGGATAAGCTTTTACAACCAAAACAGATTACTATATCTACATCATCTAAAATATTTTTCCCAAGTAGACCAAACGAACCTCTCTTGGATTATATAATTAAGACTCCAACTAAAGCATATTCAATATCAGCAAAATCTGGGTCTACTACCAATGTAGTTAAGCCTGGTGATATTATTGATCTGTTGAGTAAAGACCCAAAGAAGTTAGCCAAATGGCAAAACACACCACAATATGCAGTACTAAGTCAACTAAATGAGGGTACTGTTGTCAGTGGTCCTATACTTGCGGCTGCTAATTTGCCAGGGGGTCCTCCATTAGCAGCCGCGCAAGATGTGGCTAATAGAATAAGGAGTGGCTATAAGGCTGATGCGTTTGACTATAACGCTATGCTCCCATTTTTACAGAGTAATCCCTACTTAAATGGTAAGGGTGTGGAAGTCACATTGAATGAGATTATGTATGAATCTGAGAAGATGATTTCTGCCGACTCCAAAAATAATACTTCTTATAATAAAATATTCCAGGATGCTATCGAAAATAAAGTAATCTATGTAAAGTTTGATATTAACGGTCGAACGCCAAAGTTTTCTACTTTGGTGGCGGATGACTTTAAGACTAATAAAATTTTCTTAAGGACTAAGAATGGATATACAAGAAAATCTGATAGGATGGGCGTTCAGACCTAAACTATGCTACAATAGAACCATCGCAAGATAAAAAAATTATGAGTCAAGTTGATTTTAACCGCTACTTAGAATTCGTAGATGGAGTAACCAGTGAGCCATCGAAGGACCACGAAGCTTTTGTCTACCGTATTCAAGAGTTAGAGGGAGAAGAGTGTGATACTCAACGCCTTCTTACTGCTGCTGTTGGCGTCTGCGCCGAGGGTGGTGAGTTTATGGAAGTTGTAAAGAAGATTTTGTTCCAAGGTAAGCCATATAATGAAGATAATATCTACCATATGAAGCGTGAGCTTGGTGATATTATGTGGTATATGGCTCAAGCCTGTATCGCTCTTAATGTGACATTTGAGGAACTGGTTGAAATGAACGTAGCAAAGCTAGAAGCACGCTATCCTGGTGGAAGCTTCAACGTCCATAGCAGTGAGGTACGTGTAGAGGGAGACATCTGATGTCCGTTAAGTATGAACTAAAAGACCTGGATGTATCCAAACTTCCAGAAACTATAAGGGAACTACTGGATGAATCCCCAAACGTCAATCACACTCCCTATCATACTATTTTCTACACAGAAACGCATGATAAACCAACATACTTAATAGGTAAGGAACGACAAGTCATGTGCTTGGGTTACACCCAAATTGAGGAAGACGGAACACCAAAGAGAGTTCCGTCTTATAAGACCGATGAAAACGGGAATACCTATAAGTTTAGAGACGACGCTATTGCAGAAGGATTTACTTTTATGCTAGTTGACCCAAGTGAACTCACCTACCCCCTAAACGAGTACTTTGATTCTATTAAATTATGAACTTCCTATTACCTCACTACATATATTATTGAAACCTTTTTATTATTATGCTTAAAGCAACGAATCAGGTGGTCCATACAATTTTTCAACCAGTAATTTATGAGCTCACTAGTTTAAATTTGACCTTATTGCCTACTGAAGTTCAGCAACGTCTTAGTGAGGATACTGCAATCACTAGGATTTCCCAAGCTGACACGCCAACTAAAACAGACGGTACTATAGTTACATACTGGCAGTTTTATGCAGGAGATTCTTTGTTGCCAACAGAAATTTTTGAAGGAGCTGAAGTAGCAGATAACTTCCTAGCTACTTGTCTCCTATGAACTTCCTAGAAAAGTGGTATGATACTTGGTGGGTGGCTATTTGTGAAAGGATGGATCCACTACATCCAATAGCATCTTGGGAACCAGACTTCTTTGAATACATCAATAGAGGCTGGTTGGAAATGTACTATGTACCCCCAACAGACCTAGAAATAAAAGAAGATTTCATTAAGTCTTTTGCTATTAATAGCATCCCGTACTACAATGAGAGGTACTATGATTATGGAGATTGAACAACCCAAACTAGCACAACTGTATCTTAATAGCGAAATTATTGATGCTGTCCGTAAGATGAAACTTAAAATGAAAGAGAACATTGTTAAGGATAGATATGGAGTAGCATTGTATGCTAAGATGCATATCCCAACTGGTGGACGTCCAAGTGAGATTGATGACCTTTGGAACTTAGTCCAACAACTTGATACTGAATGATTTCTGTTATGAAGTTTGACCTAGACCTGGAAGATTTCACAATCATCCAAAATGCCTTACACTACTACAAGCACGTAGAGAAACGAGGCAACTTCAAACAATATGATGTGGAGCGCTGTAATGCACTCCGTGATAAACTAGCACAACAAATTATGGAGAACGAATGAGTAACCCAAAACCAGTTACACTTGAAGAGTACGCAGAAGTAGGACCCGAGTTCTTTGCAAAGTTCAACTATGTAAAGACCCAACTACCTGGCGAGTCGGACGTAGAAGAAGTCCTTACTATTATGGAAACTCTTGCTGGTCTTGTATTGATCAAGCGAGATGAGGACGAAGAAGACGAAAAACCATCTATAGGATTTAACAAATGAGTAAAGAAAAAGTATTATTAAAGCAGCTAGTCAATAGACGTGTAGAACTAGGACGTAGTATTGATGAATTGCGTACCAAATTACAGCAAAGTTCAGAACTTCTGTTGCGTGTAGAAGGTGCCATTGAAGCATTTGGTTTAGTTGATATTAAGCTAGATGAGGAAGCGGCATTAGTAGAACCCGAACCAGAAGCTGAAAGCCCCGAATGATTATTGATATTAGAGACTTCCCTGTATATTATATAAACTTAGATTCCCAACCAGACCGTAGAGAGTCTACGGAAAATACATTAAAGGGTCTTGGGTTTAGTAGGATTCATAGAGTCTCTGGTATCCAACATCAAAAGCCAGCGGTGGGATGTGCTCTATCCCATCTAAAAGTTATGGAGAACAAATCAATACAAGCCCCATTCCTTTTAGTTGAGGATGATATCCAATACACTGGAAATGAAAAACTAGTTTATGAAGTCCCCGAAGATGCCGATGCGCTATTTTTGGGGACTTCTATATGGGGTAGATTCCTAAACTTTAATGGTCAGTTTGTTCAGTATAGAAAAGTAAATGAAGATATTGTAAGAGTATACAATATGCTATCTGCCCACGCTATACTATATCTAAACAATGGGTATAAGGAGCATCTCAGTAGAGTTGCTTACCATAGTGCCTACGAGATACAAGACCATATGGATGTTGGCTACGCAGAGACTCAAAAATATTACAATGTATACTCTGTGAATAGACCAGTATTCACTCAAAATACTCACCAGGAAGCTTCTACCTCAACACCTATAACTGAAATGGGTATGGACCCAGAAGAATCCAAGAGGTTCTTTGAGTCTAAAAAGTGGAATCTACAACTGTCTGGTATTGAAACTATCTCTGGTTGGGATAGTAACTATGACCCAAAGCATTGGTTTAAATAATATGAAAGTCCTATTCTATACAGATGTTACTTGGTCACTGGGTAATATCCACAACAACTTGGTAAAGGAGTTCTGTAAGAGGGGTATATACTCCAATATGCTTAACTGGGATTTTGATTACTCTGTTAGGGAGTTTGATTATCTCAATAAGATATATGATGTATTTGTAACTCTTCCAGGTCCTTGTGTTAATCTATTGATTAGTAAGGGTATTCCTGCTAATAAGATTATCTGTGTAGCTCATAGTCGCTTTGATGTGAAGCACGGCGTAGACTCCAATATTCCTTGGGCATCTCTACGCAATGTTGTAGCAATCTCACCAGACCTAGTGAAGACCCATAAGATTCTTGGGGTTGATGTGAATGTTGAGTTGGTCCAAAATGGTATAGACTTTGAGCTATTCCATAGAGAGCCAGCAACTGAACTAACCAGGCTTGGATATTTTGGTTCAGACTTTGCCCCAGATGTTCTTGCTGGAACAGGAGACTGTAAGAGGAAGCATCTAGCAGAGTCAATCTCAACCATTACAGGACTACCTCTAATAGGCACAGGAAGCAAGCTAGTGAACCTGTGTATGCCCACTCTCTATGAGAGTATAGATAGTCTGATTATGCCTTCCAGCTCCCCAGAAGCCTGTGGGCTGCCTTATATGGAAGCAGCAGCGGCAGGTAGGCTCCCTATCAGCAGTTCTGTTGGAATCATTGACCATCTAGGTAAGCCTGCTGGTCTAGTTCTACGAATGGATGAAGAGTCTTTTGTAGAGCAAGGTGTATTCCAAATCAATGAACTGGTTGCCTCCCCCAAGAGGTTCCGCTCATTATGTGTAGAAGCACAAGACTTCGCACGTCACTACTATGATTGGTCTGCCGTTATTGGTAGATGGATTGATGTTCTAACTAAACTTGATAACAACCTTTGATATGTCTTTTTCATTCAACCATTTAGGTAATCACGGGCATTTGGGAAACCAGATGTTTCAATATGCTGCCCTAGTGGGTCTATCTATTAAGCACAATAGACCTTTTTGTATTCCTCATGAAAATGTATTTGGAAAACATTACTATCAAGAGCTTCGTAGTAATATTTACGATGCTTTTGATATCCATCCAATCAAAGGTATTAGTTCTTATCCAACAGTAAATGAGCCTAGCTTTGAGTTTAGTCAGGCTTTCTTTGAGAACCCACCACCACAAAATATAAATCTGTTAGGTTTTTATCAGAGTGAGAAGTGGTTTGCTCACGCATCATCTTTTATTCGTAAGGAGTTTACGTTTAAACAACAATATAGAGAGATTGCCGAGGAGATGCGTAAGCATTTGAGTGGTGATATAGTATCACTTCACGTAAGAAGGACCGACTACATTAGTAATCCAAACCATGATTGTGTTGGTTTGGATTACTATGAAGAAGCATTGAAGCTTGTCCCAGAAGAATGTAAAGTAATCATCTTCACTGACGATCCAGAGTGGGCAAAGGAACAGGAACTATTTCCAGATGATAGGTTCTTTGTATCAGAAACCAATTGCCCCTACACCGATATGTGTCTAATGACTTTATGTGATTATCATATTGTAGCTAACAGTAGTTACAGTTGGTGGGGTGCCTGGTTGTCTAATAGCAAAAAAGTAATCAGCCCCAAGAGATGGTTTGGTCCTGGGCTAAACCATAATACAAAGGACATTTATTGTGATGGGTGGATTATAGTATGATTGTTGCCGTTGATTATGCCCTCCTCCTAGGTGAGATGGAGGGTGTTTATGCTAAACTAAAACAGCTAGGAACTATTGAGGAACTAGCGTATGTTGAGGCTATGAAGAAGAAGTATTATAAAGAATACTTCGCACTCCTCCGAGAAGAAAGGGCAGCCGAACAGGCTTGACCTAACCACCAAGACCTGTTATACTAAACAGGTCAGCAAGCCTCAGTAGCTCAGTGGAAAAGAGCCACGCACTTCTAATGCGTTGGTCGCTGGTTCGAGTCCAGCCTGAGGCGCTTACCATTACTTTTATATTATGGCATTACTATCAGAAAAAGATTTCACTCACACCATCCAGGCACTTGAATTCTACCTAGAAAACAAGCAGGGTATGATGACCGACCAAGAAGAGATGGAGAAGCAAGCTCTCCTCTGCTGGATTAAAATTAGCAAATCCAAACTTAGTGCCTAATAATACGGACAACAGTCCATACATAGGTTATAATGATTTCATACAGAGCGACTAAGATGGCTAAGAAATTACGTATGGATCTCATTGATGAGTATTACAACCTGTATAGATCACGGACTCTATGCCGTCACACCAAAGATTTTAGAGACAACTACGCAAAGATCAGTGAGTTGTGGGTAAATTTTTCAGAAGAAGAGCGTATCGCAATCAACACACGCTTCATACAAGACAACTTGAATAAGTTCTGATCTTGTGGTATACTATGGTCTGAGGACCACGCTTCCTTAGCAATCTGGTGAATGCTCCAAACTCATAATTTGGCTGAGGTGGGTTCGATCCCCACAGGAAGCATTCCACTCTAATCAAGTGGAACGAGGCTCATTATACCTCGAATATCACATGGAATTGTATTAGCTCCTTAATATTGCTAATGTAGATGGAAGCTGGTAGCGCTGAAGCACAGCTTCCTTCATGCCTTTGTAGCTCAGTGGTAGAGCAGGGCTTTTGTAAAGCTCAGGTCGCAAGTTCAAATCTTGTTGAAGGCTTTCTATGTATATACATACATAGTTTTGAATGGGGAATTAGTTCAGAGGCAGAACGCCAGTTTCCGATACTGGATGTCATCGGTTCGATACCGTTATTCTCCACCATTGGCGCGTAGCTCAGCAGGTAGAGCTCGGAGCTGTTAACTCTGCGGTCGTAGGTTCGAGTCCTACCGCGCCAGTTTCAAGTCCACCACTAAATATGGTGTATGAAAAAATATTATGTTATCAACCAAGTTGAGATTACGATTGGAATTTGTAGCAGCTCGCATTGAAAAAGGTGAGCCTGTTGAATTAACCGAAATGATTTGGGCAGATAAGCTAGCCAAAGCAAATAGATCAGCTGGTGAGATCTTGAGAAGAGCTAGAAGAAAGGCATTAACTGGTGAGACACCAGAGGGTGGGTTAGATGATTTTTTAAATCGGATGGACCTGGGTGATCCCGATCCAAGCAATCACAGAAGCGGCTTTGATACACCTGAAGAAATCGTTGAGTGGTTCAGTAGAGACGACTCCGATGACTGGAGACAGAGAGATTAATATTACCAACTACCATTTTTATTACCATGGCTGAAGCATTTTACGAGAGTCTTTTAAATTCTGAAATTGTGGGGGAACTTCAATCATACGCAAATCAAGCTGATAATTACGTACCAGTTAGTCAAGAGTATATGGGTCATCAGTATCATTCTGTTGATGTACATCCAATACCACATGCTCATCCAATTGAACGTCATATTGTACGATCAATGGTTACTATTAATAAAAAGTATTATAATTATGATTTATATGGTACTTTTGAAATTCAATTATTGAGATATACCCCAGGTGGTCAATATAAATGGCACTGTGATTATGGTTTATCTGCTAATCCAGAAGGTGATAGGAAGTTGAGTATGTCTATACAACTTAGCGATGCTTGGGATTACAATGGTGGTGAATTACACATTCTTGATTGGCAGAATCTACAGTCAACTATGTCTAAAGAAGTTGGTAGTGTATTGGTTTTTGATTCTCGTGTCGCCCATAAGGTTGAACCAATCACAGAAGGTGAGAGATATGCTATAGTTGCCTGGGCACACGGACCACAATTACGTTAAATTCATTATGCTAGATTATGAGTACGCTCTGTTTACCGCAGAGGACCCAATTAAATTATTGAAAGATGCTGGCTCAAAACTATCAATTCCTAAGAAAATTAAGTATGCTCCTCATATTCGTAGGGCAGAAGTATTGGTAAAAAAATCTAAAAAGTTTAGGGATATTATTAATACATCTAGAAATCCCGTGTATGAAGTTATTGCTACTACTTTCACGTCATACTTTGGTAGCAAATTGGACAAGGGAATATATTTTGCCATTCCTACTAATATAACTGATGAGTATATTGGTTACTTGGAAGTATTCTGTAAGGGATTTGTTGTGAGTGATAAATATATGGAGAGTCTTATTAAAGTAATTCTCTATCACTCTGATGATATTGATGCGTTTGTGAAAGCATTTTTGAGCATTCGATTAGCGCAGGGCGAACTGGATAAATTAAAATCTAATTGAGATGAAATCATTCCTAAGTTTTCTATTTGAAGCCAAGCAATCCAAAGCCGTTCAGCAAGCCACTAAGATGGGTTTGCGTAGTGACGGTCACGGTGGCTGGTATGATGAGCGCGGTGAGTTTGTTGCCAAGACTAATGGTGATAGTTTGGAGTTCTTTAACTCCAATCAAAACCCAGATGGTAGAGATCCAAACCAAAGTCCAGAGGATAAAGCTACTTCTGGCGAAGAAGCTGCTGGTGGTGCTGCCCTAGGGACCCGTGTAAAGGACACAGAAGGCGCTACACAAGCCCAAGCTAATAAGGGAGCAGTAGCACCCGAAGTAACCGCACAGGATGCTGCCGCTGCTCCAGCGCAAGCTCAGCAAGCAGCTGCCGCTGCTGCTCCCACAGAGCAACAGGCACCTGCTGATGTACCCAAAACAAAAGGCACACTCACTCTTGCCTTTGGACGCTTCAACCCACCTACCGTGGGACACCAGAAGCTTATGGATAAGGTTGCTTCTAGCTCCGATGATAACGACTATATGATTATTCCTTCTCGTTCTGAGGACAAGAAGAAAAACCCATTAGGAGTTGACCGTAAAGCTTCCATAATGCGTCAGCTATACCCAGACCACGCAGAAAAAATTGTAAATGATGCGGCAAACCGTACCATTTTTGATGTTATGCGTAAGGCACACAACGATGGCTATGCTAATGTGCGCATTGTTGGAGGTGGAGACCGAGTGGCTCAGTTTGAGAAACTAGCCAATAAGTATAATGGATCTACTTATCAATTTGATAATATTGAAGTTGTAAATGCTGGTGATCGCGATCCCGATTCAGATGATACTGATGGAATGTCGGCTTCTAAGATGCGTAAGGCAGCCAAAGACAATGACTTTGTTTCATTTAAGAAAGGTATGCCTAAATCTCTGGACAATAAAGTTCTACTTGGAATATTTACAGAGCTCCAAGATGCTATGGGAATTACTCCAAAAGAAAAGATTGTTTGCGAAAACTGGGAAATAGCTCCTAAGTTACACTTACTAGAATTGAGAGAAGAGTATGTCAATGGCAGTATATTTAATATCGGCGATATGATAACTCACGATCACACTGGAATGTATGCCGAGATTGTCAGGACAGGAGCTAACTATCTAATCTGTGTTACAGAGGATAATAAGATGTTTAAGACCTGGACACAGGATGTTAGTTATAACAATCCAACTAATACGCCCCAATCTAAAGTTAATAGCTTTACACAATTTTTATCTAAGTTTTCATAGATTAAGAACTTATATAAATAAAACTACGAAGAAACCCCACGCCCTGCTTATTTTAGATAAATGGAATTCCAAATCACTGAGGCAATTGAGTTAGTAAAGACTCTTGCCGAGACTGAAAATCTAACTCATACCGAAGCATTGACTGCCTTCTTTTATGAAGCTGATATGAGCATTGAAGATGCTGCTGCTCTAAAGGCTGCGTTCTTTGAGGATTATACCTTGAAAGAAATGGCTGAAGACACATTGTCTAACGCATTTAAGGCGGTATTCGTAACTGGTGTAGAAGATATTCATGAAATTGATACTAAGGAAACTGGGGAAGGGACCAAGTACAAGGTTCGTGTGAAAGATCGTAGTTCTAATTCTAGCTATACTCGCTACGCTACTCGTCAAAAAATTGCGGAGCTACGTGCCAATCCAAATATTGCTTCTGTTGAATTGACCGATCACGGTGATACTGGTGAAGATGATAGAGGTGAGCGCACAGCAGCTGCCAAGCGTGGAGACCGTGACGGCGACGGCAAGGTTGAGTCTGGTTCCAAAGAGCACGCTGGTGTAGTACATAACGCTATCCAACGCAAGATGGGCGGTAAGCCTGATGGTCAGGACACCCGCCGTGAAGAGTTCGGTTTGGATGAAGAGAAGAAAGAAGCTGACCTAGACAAGATGAAGCGTCAGTCAAACAAGCATATGAAAGATGCTGTTGGTAAGCGCACCAAGAGCGACAGCGACAGTAAGAATAAGTCCTTTAAGATGGACGGTATCCGCTCCTCTATTGAGCGTGGTGAAGATCCCCGCCGCGATACTTACGGTGGTAAGAGAACTGGTAAGGATGGTACTCATCCCCCAGCAGACCACAGACAAGCTTTCACCAGGACCCCAATGAAGGACCGCCCTGCTAAGGAGCCTGGTGTAAAGAAAGAAGGATATGATCAAGGTTATAATGATCGTTTAGATGATGCGTTAGGATCTAAGAATGGTAAAAAAAGTCAATCTATGAAAGATCGTCGCGATGAATCTGAAGCAATGGAAAAAAAGAACGGCAAAAATAAGTATGCTGGTGATAAAGAGATGGATGACGAATCATGTAAGATCGTAAAGAAGGAGTCTGCTTGGGAACAGTACCTAGAAATCCGTGAGAATCGCCGTGCTGCTCGTTCTGCTGGTGGTTACAAGGATGACTCAAAGAAGCAAACTGATCCATCCAAGGACGGCTTCACTGGTATCTCTGGTTCCATCAAAGATGTCATGAAGCAAAGCGCTGCTATGGACAAGGCTAAAAAAAAAGTAGATGAAGAGTGGAAACCTGACCCCAAGGAAAAGCGTGAGAGAAAATCTGCTAAGCTCTATAGAGACGAAAAGCTAGAAGACGGTAAGCGTTCACGTGATCGCGATCCTGATAAGGTCAAAGATCTCTACAAGCGTCGTATGGCTGTTGACTTTAAGAAGAAGAAGTCTTCCATTGGTGAGGACGTCGTTCTTGAAGGTGACTTGATAAACGCCGGTAGTGAGAACCAAGGTGAGCGTGAGAGAAAAAAGTTGACTGGTAAGGGTGTGGACAATAAGCAATTCATCAAGATAATGCCCACTATGGGCGAAGCTGTTGTAACTACCAGTCAAGAAAGTCGTGCGCAGAGTCGCCTACGTCAACAACCTGTTAGTGAGGACTTGCGCGATCAGATTAAGAACTTAGTTGCTGAAGAGTGTTGCCCTAAGTGTGGAACTCCCGAGTGTGTCTGTGAAAGCAAGAAAGAGGAGAAGTCCAAAAAGAAAAAAGCTAAGCTAGATGAAGCTGGTATGCCCATTCTGGAGTACAGCCGTAATGACTCAACCGGTCCTAGTAAGGAAATGATTGATCCTCCGAAAGATCCTGAAGGCAAGCCAGGAGTAATGAATCCAAAAGGTAAGCCTAAGCGTTATAAGAATGGTGGAGAAGCACCTGGAGACCGTAGACCCAATGCTCCTGGTGGTCCTGAGTTGCCTTTCGATGATGGAACCGTTCCTAATGGCGCGGGTGTATAAATAAAAGAGCAGTTTATAGGTAACCCCTATGTCTAAGCTAGTAGAACTTTTCAAGCCCATTCTAATGTGGCTCCGTGAGTCTGCTGAAGTAAAGCGTCTAGTAGTTGAACTACTTGAGCGTTATGCTGCCTCCACCGACAACGATATCGATGACCTAGTTGTCGCTACCGTCCGTAAAGCACTACTTCCTAGCGAAGTTCAGTGATTGAGTGCTTTGCCTTATCACATGTTACCTTTTGGGTTATTACGGGACTTCTGATTCTATCTGAAGCTCTAGGTAAAACAAAACTTGTGAAGGCAAATGGAGTACTATCATTGTTATTAGATGTACTTGAATACATTCTCCGCACTATGCGAAGAATATTTCTTAAGTAATTCAAAGACCCAAAAAACTGGGTCTTTTTTTTATTATAAATAAAGCTACAGTAATTAAATTACAAAAGGAACACAACATGTCACTCTGGGGAATTCGAGATAATATTACCGGTCCTAGCCCCGTAACCGTTGTCGGTACGGCTAGCTCTGATTTTTGGACCGCATCTGCAGCTGGTTTAAGTGCTAGCGGTATTGCAACAGGAACTTCTGCTCTCTTAGATGATGGCGAATCTGGTTTCGTAACTTTGGAAGCTGAAATATCTACTGATCTTTATCGCGTAGGCAAGATGTCTGCTGTAGCAGCTGGAACCTATCCTGCTACATATGCAACACAGCCTATCTATTTGAAAAATGATCCTGGATATGCTCCAAGTGCTGCAAATACCACAACTGGTATCTCTACAATTCGCACACAAGTTCTAGCGGGTGTATCTACTGCTGGTGTTGCTGCTGCTGGTCTAACAACAACTACTGGTGGATTCCACGCTGGTTGGGTTGGTATTATGACTTACATTGATATGCATGGCAATCTTCGTAATAAGACCGAAACTTTTGTGGCTCAATCTGGAATCGCCACAGGTAACCGTCCATACCCCACTACCTAATAATAGTTATGTGGCATATGCGTAGGGGATTATGCAATTCAAAGAACTAAATGATGATAATTATCTCCTATTTGCTATCAAGTATTATGAGAATCCTCATGCGGTAACTCGCGAGGACTTTGATGAAGACTTGAAAAAGATTAAGTATGTGAAACGTCTTTTAAGACGTTATGTTAATAACAATACTCTGAAGACACATTTAATTCTTAATCATCTGACAGTGCTATTCAATGTATTTGGAGATGCGGCAGTCCCACTATTATTTTTTAATTTAGAGAAAGACTTATGGTCCTCCATTAAAAGCTTTCTCGTCTTCTTAAATAAACTCCCCGAGTTTCCTAGAAGTGTAATTGATGATATAGTGTTAGATCAATACTGTTTAGACCAACTGGAGAATATCGATGGTGAATAAGGTGGACAAAATACTAGAATGCTATAGGCGTCTTAAGGAAGAGATGGGTGGAGCTGCTGCGGGTGCTGCTACCGGCGGTGGTATGACCACTCAATCTTCTCCTGGGAAGCCTGGTTTTTCTAGTGCTGCTGACGCCAAAGGTCCAGTTGCGGGTTATGATCCAGTAATAGACTTTCGCAAACGCAAGTATAAGAAGCTTAATATGTTTTACAGACAAGCAGTAAAACCAAGCAAAGGAGCAAAAAATGCCAGAAAAGGACCCCGATAACATTAAGTTAGCAGTCCTTGAAGAGAAGTTGGGTAACATGGTAGAAGTTCTATCCAGGTTAGACGCAACTATAGAAAAGCTTAGTGATCTCAGTGTGAACGTCAGCAAAATGTTGGCAGTTCATGAAGAGAAGCTAGACTTTACCAGAGAGTCTTTGGCTGAAAATGCTAAAGATATTGAGGATCTTGGGGACAAACTTGAGAACAGAGTAGAAGAGGCTATTACTAGAATCAATACCATCGAACGTAAAGTTTGGATGGGAATGGGCGGTATTAGTCTTTTCTTTGTGACACTTATGATTATTTCCCCTTTTGTCACAGAACTTGTATTCGTTGAAGAAAGACCTGCTATAATAGTTCCACGGAACTAGGACTAGTATTTCAATGGATTTTGTTGACTCTAAATATGTGAACCTAGTATCCTCTCGTCTTGAGAAATTCAAAAGAGTAAAGGTGGATCTTTTTAATTTTCGCTGCCCCATCTGTGGGGACTCTTCTAAGAACAAGACCAAGACGAGAGGATACCTTTACACTGTAAAGAACAACACAAACTTTAAGTGTCATAACTGTGGCGCTAGTATGTCCCTAAACAATTTCATTAAAAAGCTTGATCCAATCCTTCATAAACAGTATGTTATGGAGAAGTTTAAGGAAGGTCACGCAGGAAAAAACTTCTCTACACCATCCCCTAAACTTGAATTCAAAACGCCTGTTTTTACTAGAAAGACAAAGATTAGATTACCTAAAGCATCAGATAATATAACTGCCAAAGAATACTTAGAGAAACGTAAGTTAGACCCAGAAAAGTTTTACTATACTCCAACATTTAAGAAGTGGGCAAATACGCTTACTAAAGCATTCGATAGCACTCAATATGATGACGCACGTATTATAATCCCACTGCTTACTTCAGATGGAGACCTATTTGGTTTCCAGGGAAGATCACTAGGTCCCAGTAAGGTTAAATATATTACCATTATGCTCAACGATGAGCACCCAAAAGTATATGGGATGAATACCATAGACAGGAATAAGACTGTTTATGTGGTAGAGGGACCATTCGACTCTACATTTATCAATAACGGTATCGCAATGTGTGGTGCTGATGTTGACCTAGATACTCTACATTTAAAGGATCTAGTATACGTTTACGATAACGAACCAAGAAACAAAGAAATCTGTGCCCGTATTGAGAAGGCAATTAAACAAGGTAAAAAGGTTGTTATTTTCCCGTCACGTATTATAGAGAAAGACTTAAATGATATGGTTCTAGAAGGCATAGATGTCAACTCTGTGCTAGAATCAAATACATACCAATCACTCACAGCAACAATTAAGTATAACGAATGGAAACGATTATGAACAGCGACATCAATGTAATCAAACGATCTGGTGCTAGTGAGGCTCTTGATATCAATAAGCTACATGTGATGGTAGAAGCTGCCTGTGAAGGATTGGCTGGTGTATCCGTATCTCAAGTTGAAATGACTTCAGAGATTCAGTTCTTTGATGGTATTACTACTGATCAGATCCAACGTATTCTTGTCAGTTCTGCCTCCAATCTAATTGACTTGGAGCACCCCAACTATCAGTTCGTGGCTGCCCGTCTAATGCTGTTTGCTCTACGTAAGCAGGTTTATGGTAAGCTCCATGAACTAATCTCCGTGAGGGAGCAGGTAGAGCGCTGTGTTGAGTTTGGTGTGTATGATGAGGAAATCCTCTCCCTATATTCAGATGAAGAGTTTGCTGAGTTTGATCGCATCATTGATCATGACCGTGACTATATCTTTACATTCGCAGGTCTCCGTCAAGTAATTGACAAGTACCTAGTACAGGACAGAAGTTCTGATACTATGTATGAGACTCCCCAATTTATGTACCTTTTGGTTGCCGCGACTATGTTTTCGCGCTATCCTAAAGCAACCCGCATGTCCTTCGTAAAACGTTATTATGACGCAACATCAAAGCACCGTATCAATATTCCAACGCCTGTTATGGCAGGTGTTAGAACGCCCCTTAGGCAGTACGCTAGCTGCGTTCTTATTGATTCCGACGACAGTCTCGATTCTATCTTTAGCTCTGATATGGCTATTGGCAGATACGTTGCGCAAAGAG
>Ga0181397_1000341_pt1 | contig 17772 bp, 34 predicted proteins | sample 20SPOviralmetaG_FD_130126 | JGI IMG/M metagenome (GOLD analysis project Ga0181397, IMG submission 130126) | Marine viral communities from the oligotrophic San Pedro Time Series (SPOT) site, San Pedro Channel, CA, USA - 20 SPOT_SRF_2011-02-23 | ecosystem: Environmental > Aquatic > Marine > Strait...
GGGCATTCAGAAGCTACGGAACTATCTAAATTTATTTCTGAGTTTGGAGAGGATATTCCTGAAGATTGGGAATTAGTTGAAGAAGAAGTAGTAGATGGAGAACACCAAGACTTTGATTTTGAAGCAGTATTAAACGATGCAGCAGATGAAAAAATTGAATTAGCTTCAACAGGTAGAGCATTACCTGATAGAAAATCTGAGCAAGATGGAATTTCTAAAAAGACCTATGACTATTTTAGAGTTAGGTATGTTTACGCGACAGATAATTTTTTAGTAAATAAATCAGGTACTAAAAGAAAATTTTGTACACAAATGGTTGGGGCTAATAAAATGTACAGAAAAGAGGATATTATAAATATGGGCAAAAAAGCAGTAAATCCAGGATTTGGACCTCGTGGTGCTGATACATACTCAATTTTTCTCTATAAAGGAGGACCACAATGTTTCCATTTTTGGACTCGTAGAATCTTTAAGACAGTAATTGGAGAATCAAGAACAACAAAGATAGAAGATGCTGATTTAATTGGCTACACTAAGGCAAGGTCAGAAGGCTTTACGGCAAAGAAAAATGATAGGTTGGTTGCAATACCACCAAGAAAAATGAAAAATAACGGATATTTAGATTAATTATGGCATACGTATTATTTATATCAGAACAGAAACTCAAAGACTCAACGGCTATAAATCTAAATGTAGATGTTGATATATTACTTCCATTTGTAAGAGAGGCACAAAAACTCTATGTTGAAACTGCACTTGGAACAAAATTAACACAGAAATTAAAAGACCTTATAACCGCAGGAACTATTGGTAATGTAGGTAATGAGCATTACAAGACTTTAGTTGATGAGTACGTAGGTGATATGTTACCAGGATATAGCCTTTATCACGCTATTCCATACCTTAGACACAAAGTAGAAAATGGCAACATCTATAACAAGACATCAGAAACAGGTAATGCCTTATCAACAGAAGAAGCACAATCATTTAGAGAAGAGGTTTTAAATACTGCAAGTTATTACAGAGAAAGGTTGATTGACTACATTAGAAACAATATATCTTTATTCCCTGAATATTCTACAAACTCAGGGGCTGATGTTTCACCATCAATTGAAAACTACTACTCTAATATGAATCTTGAAAAACCAAGACAAGGAACAGAATTGACACTAAGGAACTTTTTAAATGCAGGAGACTATTAATGAGAAAACACTATAAACCAAAATCAAAGAACATAACTAAGCTTAAATCCTACTTGGAAACAAAGCCAAAAGATAATAAAAATGAACGACCTAAAAGACACAATACAAGTAGGGTTAGCTAACGGAACTGCAATAGGAGTTAGCCTAAGTGAAATCAATGAGGTTTTAAGTCTTATTGCTTTGGCACTTTCTATTGCTTATACTATCTATAAATTCTTTAAATTTGAAAATAATAAATAAATGGCTCGTAAAGTTGTTACAGGCACTTATAAGAGTGTTAGAAAGAAAAGAAAGGGTGTACACTCCAAAAACGCTTCAAGAGGACAGAACGCCTTTAAACAACCATACAGAGGGCAAGGTAGGAATTGACCTACTATTAATTAGGGATATGTTCACAGATGAGTCTACAATCGGTGAGCTTCATTTAAATAGTGAAAGGTTCTGTGATACTTTAGAGTTGCCTTATAGAGATAATCTAAGAAGTATATCTTGCATACCAGCAGGACAATATAAAGTTAGAATGAGATACCCAAGAGAAAGTGCAAGTAGAAATTATTTGCACCTATTAGTTCAAGATGTTCCAAACCGAGATTATATACTTTTCCATAGAGGTAATACTGCTAAAGATACAAAGGGCTGCATCCTAGTAGGACAAGGAAGCCAACAGAACATTGTTCATAATTCTACATTAGCAATGGATTTACTTTTAAAAGAAATTATATTTTTGGGGGGCGAGAATATTAATTTAATAATCAAAAACAAATAACAATGAAACAATGGTTAACAAATGTAGTTTTAGGTAAGATACTTAATAGTCGTAAATTCGTTTACGGAATTACTGGAATTGTAGTTCCTTGGCTAATGACACACTTCGGATGGGGTGCAGATGTTGCTGAAACAGTATGGCAAACATTCTTAGTTTTAATCTTAGGACAAGGCTTTGCAGACATCAATAAAAAATAATAGATACCGATTAAAGCCGCACGAAATAGCGGCGTTAGAAAAAATGAGGGAATCCGAAGCTAGAAATGTTCTAGTTATCGGAGACCTTCACGAACCATTTTGTCTTGATGGTTATTTAGACTTTTGTCTTGAGCAATACGAATCTTTTAATTGCAATCAAGTAATATTTATTGGGGATATATTAGACAACCACGCATTTAGTTACCACGAGCCTGACCCTGATGGAATGTCAGCAGGTTTAGAACTAGAAAAGACAATAGAAAAAGTATCACATTGGTACAATGCTTTTCCTGATGCTGATGTTTGTATTGGGAATCACGATAGAATGGCTTCACGTAAGTCAATGACAGGAGGCATTCCTAAAGCTTGGATTAAATCATACAATGAAGTATTAGGAACACCTAATTGGAATTGGGTTGACTCTGTTGTTTATGATGATGTACTTTACGAACACGGTGAAGGTGGTCAAGCACAAGCCAAAGCAAAAAATAATTTAATGTCTAGTGTTTGTGGTCATACTCATACAGAAGCTTATTGCAAGTGGTTTGTGGGTAAGCGTTTTAGAGTCTTTGGGATGCAAATTGGTTGTGGGGTAGATAGCACTACATACGCTGCTGCATACGCTAAAAACTTTAAACGGCAGGCAATAGGATGCTCAGTAGTATTAAACAATGGAACACTACCAATTAACATTTTAATGGATTTATAATGAAAATTAAAGACTCTACTAAACTTACTCTCTTCTATTTTATATTAATTATAATAGTTTTGCTTTTCACAATATAATACTTTCTCTCTAGTAAAACCCTTCTTAACACTTATATTGTTAATAACTTTGTAAATAATTATGTTTATATAGTTGTTAATTAAAAAATATATGTAACTTTGCCTTGTCAATAATTAAAAGACAATAAAACAAAATTAACTAAAAAAAACTAAAATGAAAACAACACAAAGTATAATAAAAGAAATCGAAACAAGAAAAGACACTAAATTTGATTGGAATAAACCATCTCATAGAACAAGACTTATGATGAAGATGAATAGAGAGCTAGAAAAACTACATAAAATACAATCAATATTAAATATAAAATAATTAATCAGGGGGCTTAAAAACCCCCTTAAAAACAAACTAAAATGAAAAAACTAAACATCACAACAGGTTGCAATTATAAAGTAACCAACAAGCAAACTAAACAAGTACACATACTTAACGCACAAGAAGCTGCTGACTTTGCATTTAAAAATGACTTTAAAAACTACAAGTTTGAAGAGGTAAAGCAGGGCATCTTGTATAACATTCCAGAGATAGCTTTATGGTGTATGTTATTTGTATTAACTTTTGCATCATTTGCATTACATCTAAAATTAAACTACTAACTATGAAACTAGAATGCGATACTTTTTACTTCTATAATAACGGAGAATATAGAACACAATCTAAGTGGAATATTGACTTTGATAGATACCATAGAGACTTACAATCATATACTAAAGCAATAAGAATATTAGGAACTAAAAAGCAAATAAGAGAAGCCTTAGACTATTACTGTGAAGCATCAGGTCTTAACTTAGATGAAGTCTATACTTGTGAAGATAAAGAAGCTATTAAAGAATACACAAAGCACTACAAGAATAAAGGTTTAATAATAAATTTAATATAATGAAAAAAGAAAAGATTAAAGAAAAATATTTACATTACGGTTTAGAAAAAGAAGATGTTTTTAAGCATCAGCATTATGTAATTATTACAAGAAGTGGTATTGACAAAATACAAGCAATAGAAAATATTACAATAGATTATGAAGTAATTAATTGTGAAAGAGATTTTTGTGTTGTAAAAGCTAATGCACTAAAAGGAGATGCTACTATTCAAACATTTGGTTCAGCTTTAAAAGGAGGATTTAAAGATGGTAATTGCAATAGTTGGTATGTAATGGAGATGGCAGAGAAAAGAGCAATGTCAAGAGCAGTATTAAAGCTAACAGGCTTCTATGAATTAGGGGTATTTAGCGAAGATGAATCAGAAGAATTTAAACAAAATTAATAATCAAAAATAATAAATTATGCAAGTAACAGGAACGTTAATCAAAAAATTAGAACTAGAAACAGGAACATCTAAAGCAGGTAAAGAATGGCAAAAGCAATCTATAGTTATCGATACAGGTGAAGAGTTTAACAACATAGTATGTGTAAGTGCTTTTGGTGATAAAGTCAAAGACATAGAAAGATTAGATGTTAACATGACTATTAATGTAATGTGTAATGTTTACTCAAGAGAATACAAAGGTAAATACTACCACAATATAGAGGGTTGGAAGTTTGCACAAGGTGTTAAAGCTGAAGAAATGGTGACCTCTGATGATTTACCTTTTTAAGATGATACAAGAAGAAAACTTTAAAAACTTATGCGACCTTACTACATCAATAGTAGGGTTGCATAAAGGTTCGCTTGCCTATAAAAGCAGAGAGCAGAAGTATCAAATCCCTAGAAGTATTGTTAGTGTTATTGCTAGAATGGTAGATGACACACATAGAGGCATTATATCAAAACATCTTAAAAGAGATAGGAGTTTAATTTATCATTATGAAAAAATGCACGAATCTAATTACAGGTCATTTCCAAAATATAGAGATATTTTTAATAAAATTTATAACGCATATTCTAACTTAAAAGGTGCTAAAAGAACTTTTGCAGATTTAAACCATTTAAAAAGACATCTTAAAGATAATGGAGTAATGAATAGTGATAATCATCAAACAACAATTAGAATAACTTCTGGAAGAGTTGAGACAGATGTTAAAGTTTCTTACAAAGATTTTTATAATCAATTACAAAAATGTAAGTTTGCAATGACAGATTGTAATTATAATCTTGAAATAATATAATGGAGAAACCAAACTACTATGCAGTTATTCCTGCTAATGTAAGGTATAGCAAAGAATTAACACCTAATGCTAAATTGCTTTATGCAGAAATAACTGCTTTATGTAATATGAATGGAAAATGTACTGCTTCTACACAATATTTTTGTAAGCTTTATGAAGTTAGTAGAATATCAATTCAAAAATGGTTAAAAATATTAGAAGATAATAATCATATAAAGCGTGTTAATATATATAAACCACATAGTAAACAAATAGAAACAAGGGTAATAACTTTGGTTAACATACCTTGTAAAGAAAAGTTTACAGATAATAATAATACTAAAGTATATACTAATACTAATATTACATATAGTAATAATAAGCGTTTTAAAAAACCAACAATTTTAGAAGTTAAAAAATATTGTATTGAAAGAAAAAACAAAATAGATGCTGAAGCTTTTATTGCTTTCTATGAATCTAAAAATTGGTATGTTGGTTCTAATAAAATGAGTAATTGGAAACAAGCAATAATTACGTGGGAGAAAAGAGACAAAAAAGAATTACCACAAACTATGAGTAAAATACATCAACATTTACAAAAAAACTTAAATGTAAAAGAAAAACTAAAAAAACAATTTGAATGAAACTAATTAAAACAATGTCAAAACAAGACTTATTAATGTTATCAGTTGACTTAATAAGCAAAACATACATAGAACTAGGACAAAATAATGTAGATGAAGATACTATAAGCATTATGTCACAAAGCCTAGCAGATGATTTAGCTAGAATGTATAAAAACTTTTATTTTGAAGATGCTCAAAATGCTTTTAATTTAGGTGTTAGAAGCCCAATAACAAGTGACTTTATACATTTAACAGTACCAACTTATATGAAATGGCTAAGAAAGCATAAAGATGTAGTTTGGGATGCAAGGTCAAGAGTTGATAAAGGAGAAGACCCTAAGCAAGTACCACATTACAGACCTGAACCAAAATTACTAAGATGATAGGGTGGGTAATATTAGCAGCAATAGTGCTGCATATAAATTTTAAACTAAAAGAATGAAAAAAATCACAATTACACAAGACCAAGTTAAAAGTCAATCAGATGCTATACTTTGGCATTTAAAAACTTATGGAAGTATAACAAGCTATGAAGCAATTAAAGAGTATGGTGCAACAAGACTATCAGCAATTATATTTAATCATAGAAAAGATGGTTATGATATAGACAGTATGCCATTAACTAAAAAAACTAGATTTGGCAGAAATACAACAATTGCAAAATATATTTACACATTACCACCTGAAGAATTAATACAAAGCAGCTTATGGCAATAAATTATAGAAAACTATATGAACATAATATAGGAAAAATTCCTGATAATTGGGAGATTCATCACATAGATTTTAACCATAATAATAACAACTTAGATAATCTTATTGCAGTTCCTTCTATGGTTCATGTGGTTATACATCAATCAGGATTTATTCCAAGAGATGAAATAGAGAATCTTATACAAATATATGAAGACAATAAGCAAACTTAAAAAAGAACTTGACAAATGGTTTAGTCTTTACATAAGACTTAGAGAATCTAACGAATACGGAATGGTACAATGTTTTACTTCAGGAAGGGTATATCATTACAAGAGCATTCACGCAGGACATTTTATGTCAAGAAAAAGCCTGTCAACAAGATGGGATGAAACCAATGTACAACCACAATCAGCAGCAGATAATCTATTTGGGCAAGGCGAACAGTACAAATTTGGATTAGCTTTAGATGCAAAATATGGTGAAGGTACTGCTGAAGAATTACAATTTAAATCAAGGCAAATAAAGAAGTTTTCTAGAGTAGATTATGAAGACCTTATAAGTTATTACAAATCACTTGTTAAAAACTTAAAAGAAGAAAAGGGAATTGAGTAACCTTTTTATTATCTTTGGCGTATGCAAGAGCCTGTTTATTCAAGCGAAGAACATAAATCAATAATTGAGATTTATTTAACTATGTCTTTAAATTTTGCACAAGAAGTATCTACAAAGACAAAATACAATAATTATTTAGAAGTGATAAATACAATCATTGAGTATTCAAACACTTATGGTAGTGGGGCTAAAGAAAATGGTACGTTTCACGATTGGTTAATGATAATACCAGTAAATCTTTCAGTAGCAACAAATGGATTTTTTGCAGGTTTAGAAACTAGAAACAATGCAGCAGTTATAAGAGCATACAAGGTTGTACTAGAACAAATGGTGCAGGAAACTGCTAACAAGCTTTATGATTTAGAAATAATAAATGACTGAGATTTATAAAGAGATAGCAAAGCTTACTGATAAGTTTAGAACAATGACCTACGGTCTTACTAAAGATGAAAATAAAGTTAACGAAGCCGTACAGGAGTTGATGTTATATTTCCTCAGTATGGACCCTTCTACCCTAAGGTCTATTTGGAAAAAAGACGGAAAAAAAGGAATCATAAAATATGGCGCGGTTGCATTAAGAAGAGCATTAACAAGTACAAGAAGTAATTTTTATTATAAGTATGAAAAGTATTATACACATATTGATAGTGCTAGTTATAATTGCAGTACAACTTTTAGTAATGATGATGTGGCACACAATATTGCTAATAATAAACATATATCAAATATTGCAAACGAAGAAATAGATAACACTAAAGAAGAAAAACTAGAACTAATAAATAAAGAACTAAACAAAATTGAGTATTGGTATGATAGGGAATTATTTAAGTTATATTACACAGGAGAGACATTAGATTCTTTAGCTGCTAAAACTAGGATAAGTCGCAATAGTATTTTTACAACAATAGATAAAGTAAGAACAATAATTAAAAACAATTTAAATGAAGATGTATAACCCAAAAACACACGATTCTTTTTTTATGATGTTTGGCTTTAGACATCCTGATTACAGAACATGAATAGGTTCTTTGTACCAAATGAAGTATATGAAGATAGAATAACTATTTGCAAATCCTGTGTGTATTATTTTAAACCAACAGGAACTTGTAAAGACTGCGGTTGTTTTATGAAAATTAAAGCACGTTTGGCACCTATGGAATGCAGCCAAAAGAAATGGCAAAAGACAACAGAGATAGAAACACCTGATGACTTGCCGCAAGAAATAATAGATGAAGTTATTAAAGTTTGGGATGATTTAAAAACTGGAAGAGCAAAAGACATAGCAGCAAAGAAAAAGATGATAGAGATATACAACACAATACACGGAACTAATTACTCTACTACTACTAACTGTGGTTCTTGTATATCTACCTGCTTTGATGGCATTAAAAAACTATATAAAAAATATGCTTGATTTTATTAGACATTTAACTGGTGCTTGTGGTGAACCTCATCCAAGTTTAATAACGTTATTACTAGGCACACCTTTTGCAGGTTATATATTATATAAAATTAAAAAAATAAAAAAATGAGTTACTTAGCACACATTAAAAGGCATAAGATGCACCACTCAAGTAGATGGATAGTAAAGTATGATGATGAAGATTTAGTAAGAGAGGTTAAACTTATATACTCGCCTGAAGAATATAGAAGAGCATCAAGACCAAGAACACTTAACACACAAGAAGGATTAATTAAAATATTAGAAAATGACAAAGAAAGAAGACTACAAAAAAACTCCTGAGCCTAGCTATTATATAGGAAAGATGTATAAATATACTGCTAGAAAAGTTGTAGAAGATTTTGATTTAGGCTACAATACAGGTGTAGCAGTATCTTATTTATTAAGAGCAGGAAAGAAAGAAGGCAACCCTGCCGAGCAAGATATTCAAAAAGCTATAAATCATTTGCATTTTGAACTTGATAAATTATATAAGAAAAGCGAAACTAGAACAGGGGCTTTAGCAAGATGACATTATACAGATGTTCTTGTGGAATGGTTGAAAGAGAAATACCTAAAGCTACTATTGTTTATAGAGATGGTAAATGGGTAACAAAAGAAGCTGAATGTGATTGTGGTCTATATATGGAATCAGAACCAACTGAAGGAATGCCAAACCTTAAAAGAACAGAACCCAGTTTAAGCAAGAGAAGAGATAAGCTTTGGGAGGGTGCAAAAGAAAAGCTAATTGGAGAACGTGGTATAAACGAACCTTTTGATTAGTGAACTTTGTAATTAATTCTAATAAAGATAAGCAAAGCCTGATAAACTATTTAAAAGAATTAGGTAATGATTATATAGTTAAAGTTAAGAAACAAAGAAACAATAGAAGCAATATGCAGAACAATTACTACTGGGCTTGTATAGTACAACCATTAGCAAATGATTTAGGTTATTTTCCTGATGAAATGCACGATACCTTAAAAGTAAAGTTTGCTAGTGAATGGCAAAGCATAGAGATAAACGACAAACAGATAGGTTTACAAACAGTTAAAAGCACGGCAAGATTAAACACTAAAGAGTTTGAGATATATGCAGACCAAATACGTATATGGGCTTTAACTGAATTAGGTATAAGATTAATGCTGCCAAATGAATTCAAGTAAATTCTATTATATAATAAAGACTTGATTAATCAAAATATTTCAAAATGAGTACACACGGAGGCAAGAGAGAAGGTGCAGGACGTAAAGCAAAAGCAGAAGAGCAAAAGTTAATAGAGAACCTTACTCCAATGAATAAAACGGCTTTAGAGTCGTTACAGAAAGGATTAGAGAAAAAGGAACAATGGGCGGTAAAGTTATTCTTTGAATACTTCTATGGAAGACCACAACAAAGAGTAGATGTAACAACTAATGAAGAAAGCCTTAATATGCCACTAATAACATTTATAGAAACTGATACTGAGTAAGAAATACAATCCTCTGTTTAACTCTAAAGCTAGATACTTTATCATAACAGGTGGTAGAGGGTCAGGTAAGTCGTTTGCAGTAACAGTCTTTTTAACATTACTTACAATGGCTGAAGGTATTAGAGTTTTATTTACTCGTTACACAATGGTGTCAGCACATCTTTCAATAATACCAGAGTTCTTAGAAAAGATAACATTATTAGGATATGAAAAGATATTTAGCGTAAACAAAGCAGAGGTTTTAAACTTAGGTAATAAATCAGATATACTATTTAGAGGTATAAAGACATCAGCAGGTAATCAAACTGCAAGTTTAAAATCATTACAAGGCATAAGCACTTGGGTACTTGATGAAGCTGAAGAACTAATTGATGAAGACATATTTGACACAATAGACCTTAGTATTAGAGAAAAGAATATACAGAACAGAATCATACTAATTCTAAACCCTGTCACTAAAGAACATTGGATTTATAAAAGGTTTTTTGAAGACAGAGGTGTAGAAGCAGGTTTTAATGGCGTTAAAGACAATGTATGTTACATCCACAGTACATACCTAGACAATAAAGAAAACCTCTCAGAAAGCTTCCTAGAGCGTATTAACACTATAAAGCATAATAACTTTAAAAAGTATCAGCATAGAATATTAGGCTCTTGGTTAAATAGAGCAGATGGTGTGGTGTTTGATAATTGGTCAATAGGTCAATTTAATCCTGATGGGTTACAAACTTCTTGCGGTATGGATTTTGGTTTTAGCGTTGACCCTGATAGTCTTACAGAAGTAGCTATTGATAAGAAAAGACAAAAGATATATTTAAAAGAGCATATATACAAGAATGGTTTAAAATCTCAAGAACTTGCTCAAATAGTTTTAGATAAAGTAGGGCAAAAGCTGATAATAGCTGATAGTGCAGAACCTAGACTAATAGCAGACTTAAAGCATTTAGGCGTTAACATAAAAGCGGTAAAGAAAGGAACTATTGAAAGTGGCATAACTCGTATGCAAGATTATCAACTAATAGTGTCACCTGAGTCAACTAACATAGCTAAAGAGTTAAACAATTATATTTATGCAGACAAAGGTTCTAAGTTATACGTTGATAATTACAACCACGCAATAGATGGAATCCGTTATAACGTTATTTATCACTTAGACAATCCAAATGCAGGAAAGTATTTTGTGCAATAAAAAACCCCCTGCTTAAAGAAAATAAAGGAGCAAGGGGTTCTAACTAAAATGAATGTAAGGCAAATATACAACTATTAAACTAAATAACAAAAATTTCTATTATATAATATATGAAGGTAAAGATTAAGAAGAAGGGCAAAGTTAAAGAGTTCAAGTTAATCAGTAGTTGGAAGGATGTAACTCTTGAGAAGTGGACAAAATTAGTTGACTTTCATAAAGGTACTAAGAGTAGTGAGGCATTAGAAACGATAGCTGAATTATCTAATATTCCAAAAGATTTAATTAAGCAATTGGAATTAAAAGATGTGGCTTTAATAATGAGTAAAGTTGCTGAAATGCAACAAGAGCAAAATAGTTCTTTAAAAAGGGTAATTGAAATAGAAGGCGAAAAATATGGTTTTCATCCTGATTTGAATAGTATTACATTAGGTGAGTGGTCAGATATAGAAACGTTTATAAAACAAGATATTGAAAAGAATTTACCAGAAGTGATGGCAATATTGTATAGACCAATAGTAGAAAAAAAGAATGATGTTTATACAATTGAAGCTTATGATGGTGATATAAGCATAAGGACAGAGATAATGAAAAGAATGTCAGCAGAGCAAGTGCAAAGTGCACTGGTTTTTTTTTATCATTTCGTGACCAAATTGTCCGAGATTTTGCCATTATATTTGATGGAACGGCTGAAGGAAATGAACAAGCAATTGCCTCAGAATCTTTTGCCGAAAAGTGGGGATACTTTGGGGTAATGTATAGGTTGTGTAATGCAGACATATCAAAGCTAGAACAAATAACAAAGCTTAACCTGTTAGAAGCTTTTACTTGGTTAAGTTATGAAACAGACTTAGAGTCACAAAATAAAGTAAAGAATGGCAGTAAACAATAAGACATACAATAACGTAGTAGATACATTATGTAGATTAGGTCAATATCACGACCAAATATCAACAGTTTCAGTTGGAGATTTATTTGATATTAATCTTGAAAAAATGGAAAAACTACCATTGCTTCACATAAACCCTACATCAGTAACAACAGGAGATAGTGAGTTAGTATATAACTTTCAATTGTTTATTTGTGATTTAGTATCTGAAAAGTCAGATTGGCAAACGCACCAAGCAAAGCAGTTAACGAAACTAATAGACACTAAAAACAATGAGCAACAAGTATGGAATCAAACACTAGAAATATGTACTGATTTTATAGGTATGCTTAGACATAGTTCAAGACAATCACAAGCAGGAGTTGATAATATAAACTTACCATTGTATTTTACAGAAGGGCAATTTACAATAGAACCATTCCAGGAAAGGTTTGATAACCTTCTTTGTGGTTGGACATTTACAATAGGGATTAAAGTAATGAATGACTTTGATACTTGTATTATTCCAGTTACTGATTTAGGTGCAGGATATTGATGATTAAATTATTAAAAAGATTAAATATAATAAAGATAGGTAAAATAGAAATAAAAATAATACCACCAACAATAACAATTAAAATATAAAAAATGGCAGATTTAACAACTAGTCTAACTGAAAGTGTAACCTTAAACGGTGCAGTTAGAGGTACAACAAACACAGTAACAACAACAGGCATTAATGATGTCTTTGAAAGAATAGTAACTTGTGCTCATTCACAAACTACTACAATAGCAACATTTGCAGCAAGTCCACATACTTCAGCAGTAGCTATTGATGTAGATAGAACTAAATATGTAAGAGTAACTAACCTAGATGAAAACGCTGAAATAGAATTAGCAATAGTAACAACTGCTAGTAACTATCAGGTAACAATAACTCCAGGCAATTCTCATATACTAAGTCAAGGTGCAGCTATTGCATTAGGTGAAGCAGATGTATCTCCTAGTTTTGGAACAATGGAAGATTTAGCATCTTTACAAGTAAGACCTGTTGGTGCTTCTTACAACCCAAGAGTAGAAGTATTTGTTGCAGTTGAGTAATGAATACTGATAATATAGAAAGGTACTTAAATAGTTTTGGAAAGTATATTGTAAAACAATCTAGGACTAATTTAACCAAAGGTAAAAAGAATGTTAATAAGAGTTTATATAATTCTATTAACTTTAAAGTAGAAACAACTGCTGATGGTTTTAGTGTAGAATTCTATATGAATAGTTATGGTACGTTTGTAGATAAAGGTGTTTCAGGGAACAAAACAACACAATCTTATAGAAATTACAAAGGTAAAAATGAAACAAGCCCATATAAGTATACTAATAAGCAGCCACCAAGTGGAATAATAGACAAATGGGTAGTTAAAAAGGGGATAGCCCCAAGAGATGAAAAAGGTAGATTTATAACAAGAAAAAGTATATCGTTTTTAATTGCAAGAAGCATAAAGGTTAGAGGTATAAAAAGTACAAGCTTTTTTCAAAGACCATTAGAATTAGGTTTAAAAACTTTTAGTAGCGACTTGTTAGAAGCAATTAGAGAAGATATAATAGAAGGACTAACAACAGTAAAATAAATGGCAACACTAATAAACCAAAAACCATTATACGACACGCTTCCAGTAGGGCAGCAAATAATATTTACAGTATTTAATTTGTCAGCAGTACAAAACAATTTTAATGTTAAGTATGTTGCAGAAGTACACGTAGATAATTCAGCAATAGATATAGATGCAGGTGGACACTTAGTAGCTACATTCAAAACAACACCAAACAATGCAGGTGTTGGTATATTTGATTTACGTTCATTATTAGAAAGCTATGTAAGTTCTGATAATTTAGGTTCATCTATTGGAGATGGTAGTCAATACAAAGGTGTAACATATTCTTTATCTACACCACATCCAATACATTTAATAGACAAGTTTGCAAGAAGCAATAACTCAACGAGATATTTTAGGGTTAAATTTACAGTTGAAGGTTCATCGACTGCAACTGCACCTGTTGCTCAGATTGCTAATAGTGCAGTCTACTCAATTAATTATTTGTTTTTTAATGGAGTATTACAAAGGAATGATTACTTAACTCTAACAGGTTCAGATTATGGTTATAATTTAGCACAAAATTTGTTATATACTGCTAACTCAGATTCAGCAGCTAAGTTTTTAAGTAATGCACCAACTACACAATATGCTAATATAAATGATTATGGTGCGATTGGGTTTTTAAACTTTTTACCTGAATCTAGTGACAAAATAAATTATATTACTTTAAGATATTATGATAGTTCAGGAAATCCATTAGGTTCTGAAACTGTAAACCAACTAAACGCAAATGGTGGGGCTTCAGGTGCAGGAAGTATAAGTAATAATAGACTTTTATACTTTGGTGGCTTTCCTGGCAACTTACAGAATACTGCAACAACATTTAAATCATTAGTAACCGCAGGTACAATACAAGGCGGGTATTACACAATACAAGCAAATAGCACAAGTAGTGGTTCTCAGCAATTATATACTATTAACTTAAATTGTCCTAATAGTAAGGGGTTTGAAAGTGTTAGACTATGTTGGCTTAATCAATGGGGTGTTTGGGATTACTATACATTCACAATGAAGTCAGTTAGAACAACATCTACAAATAGAACAACATACACGCAAATGAGTGGCTCTTGGAATGAATCAAGATACAGTATAGATGGATTTAAAGGCGGTAAGAAAAACTTTAGAGTAAACTCAACAGAAAAGATTAGAGTTAATACTGACTTTGTTACAGAAGCTGATGCAGTATGGTTTGAAGAATTAGTTAATAGCCAACAAGTTTATATTATTAATGGATATGATTCAGCAGAAACACCTCCTTATAATACTATGACTAATAAATATGTAGAACCTGTATTAATTACTACATCAAGCTATATAAGAAAAACAATTGCTAATGATAAGCTTATACAGTATACATTTGAAATGGATAGAAATAAAACACAACAAACACAAACATCGTAATGAGTGTACAGTTAGTATTATTCCCACAAGAAAACCCATCATCTGAATTTTTAGTTGATGCTTTAGATTTTACAACAGTTAATAGTTTAACATCTCTTGATTTAATAACTTCAGGAAATACGTTTCAAACTATTATGCAAACTTCACCACCAACATCTTCAGGTACTTGGAATATATTTAGAAATACACTTAACGGAACTCCAGACCCACCTAGTGAATTAAATGGAAATTTATTAATTAATTCAATAGCATCTTCAGGGCTTGGAGTATTTTCAGGTGTTTATCAGAATATAACAGGAACAATAGCAGGAGAACAATATACAGTTACAATAAATCTAACATCTACTGTTGACACAGTTGTTTTAGGTTGGTATAACGGAACACAGGGAATTAATTACACAATTAGTGCAGCATCTACACAAATAACACACAACTTTACTGCTCAATCAAATTCAGATACTTTATTTATTGCTTATTTAAGTAACGATAATAATGACTTAACAATTAGCAGCATATCAGTAACAGGTGCAACATTCATTAAGGAATGGCAAGGACAAGTTATTTGTGACTTATATGAAGATGAAGAAATACCATTAACATTAAGTATAGATGATTTTAAAAACGTAGCTGAAAAAGTACAATCATATTCTAAAGATTTTAACCTACCTGCAACAAAAAGAAATAATAAGATTTTTGGCAATATATTTGAAATAACAAGAACAGTAGCTAATCCTTATGACTTTAATCCATACGCATTAACTAGGGCTATTTTAAAACAAGATGGGGTTATTCTATTTGATGGTACATTAAAGCTTATAGATATACAAGACAGAGATGGAGAAATAAGTTACAATGTTAATTTATTCTCACAAACAATTGCATTAGCGGATGCCTTAAAAAACAAGACATTTGATGATTTAAGTTTTTATGAACTTGAACACAATTACAATAAAACAGTTATTCGTTCTAGTTGGCTAGGTGCATTAACATTAAACAACCCATTACCAACAGGAACATTTGCAGGAACGGCAGGAGCATCAACTACGGCAGTATTAAAATACCCTTTTGTAGATTGGACTGGTCAAGTATATTTTGGTTCAGGTGCAACATCAGGTTCAGAGCCTAATACGCCAAACTTAGATAGATTAGAGACTGCTTTTAGACCATTTATAAAAGTTAAATACTTATTAGATAGAATATTTAGCGAAGCAGGTTACACTTATAGTTCTAGTATATTCTCAGCAGGTAAATTTACAGGATTGTATATGGACTTTAATTGGGGTGGTAATTCTATGCCTGCCGTTATAGGTGATACAAGCTTTACTGCAACGTATAAATATGGAACAGGTGCAGCAATTTTTGAGAATGCAACACAGACTTTTGAATTATTACCTTTATTAGATAACTCCGTAACAGGAGGTCAGCCATCATCTCAAACGCCAACTGACTATAAAGATTCAGGTGCAGATATTTATAAAATAGTAGCAACAACTGACAACCAATTATATGATATTGATTATTCTTGGAGTTTAAGACACGAAACAGGTGCAACAGACACTCTACAATGTAGATGGCAGCATTATGATGCAAGTGAAGGTGTAACAAATACAATAGATTTATTTACACAAAGTGTTAGTGGTCAGTTTCATACTTCATATACAGGGAATGTACAAGTAGTATTAGATACAGGCGATAAGCTATATACTGAGTATAGAGAAAGTTCAGGGAATGGTGGTTCTTTTAGAGTTTCAATAACTAGACCATCAAGAGCAACATTTAATGTTAGCAGTATTGTTGTAACAACTTCTAGGCTTAATGCTTTAAGGGGTGAAATAAGCCAATGGGATTTCTTAAAAGGTATTATGACTATGTTTAATTTAGTTACATTACAAGACAAGACAGACCCTGCTAACATTATAATAGAACCTTATGGTGATGTATTTATAAAGACTACAAGTGGAACTACATTAGCTGAAAGAAGCATACAGGATGATTGGACACACAAAGTAGATTTAAAAGATATTAAATTAACTCCTTTAAATGATTTAAAAAAAGAAACTGTATTTAAGTTTGAAGAAGATGATGATGATTATGCTTTTGATTTATATAAGACAAGTACAAAAGGGTTTTTATACGGAAGTAAAGTATTTGATGCATCAGGATTAACATTATTAGAAGGTACTGAAGAAGTAGTAGCAACACCATTCTCAGCAACAGTATGCAAGCCTTTATTTGAACAATTAGGTCAGTTTATTATTCCAAGTATTTATTCTTTAAATAGTGATGGCACAACTGAAGGCTTTGACAATAACCCAAGAATATTATATGACCATTCTCCATCAGGTGGAATAGACTTAGGGTATACATATTTTATACCTGCACAAAATGGAGTTACTTTTGAGAATACTCAAATACTTTATACATTCTCGCATTTGTCAGATATACCAACACAAACAGATACTGATGACTATAACTTTGGCGAATGTCAGCTAATACCACCAATAGGACAAGCACCAATAAGCAATTTGTTTAATAATTATTGGCTGCCTTATTACAATGAGTTATACAACCCTGATACAAAGACAATGGAATTAAAAGTTAATTTAAGTGCAGGAGACATAGCAAATTTTAAGTTTACAAATTATGTAATGATAAAAAACAGAGCATACAGAGTAAATAGAATAGATTACAAGCCAAAAGATTTATCAACAGTTGAATTTATATTAATAGGATAATGAATTTTAGAACAGGATTTACAGTAAAACCAAAAGAAGTATTAACAA
>Ga0181397_1000342_pt1 | contig 17727 bp, 10 predicted proteins | sample 20SPOviralmetaG_FD_130126 | JGI IMG/M metagenome (GOLD analysis project Ga0181397, IMG submission 130126) | Marine viral communities from the oligotrophic San Pedro Time Series (SPOT) site, San Pedro Channel, CA, USA - 20 SPOT_SRF_2011-02-23 | ecosystem: Environmental > Aquatic > Marine > Strait...
GGGCAGTTTATAGCAGATGAAGATCCAGCAAGCGATAGCTATAGAAGTGCAATCTTCTTTCCAGACCCACGATATGGGCCGAGAGATGTATACTTTAGGTTTTTATTCAAAGGGTATGGTAAAGGTAAGTCGACGCGAAAAAAGTTTAGAAAAACAGACGGTGTGTTAACCGTTGATGGTGTAAACATCTCAAGTATAGGTGGTGCACAGATACAAGATAAGTGGCAGAATAAAGATCGGAAAGAAAATAACCACCAAGACGCAAAATTAGCATTCCCAGAAATATTTGAAGGTGGTAGAATAAAGGATGGGTATAAGAATGGTGGTGGTAATCTTTTATCTAGCATTAATGTGACAAATTGGACAGATGGGCGTAAGTCTGCTATATTAATGGATGAGGTAGATTATTGGAATTCACGATTATATAAAATACAAAAAAAGCCAGGACCGTTTACAATGAAAATGCATATAGGATTCCAAGTAAGAGGTAAGTATAATGGTAAGAGAGGAAAGTATAAAAGGTATTGGGAGCAAGTAATTAATTATAATGAAGAAGAGTTAAATTTAGATACCCCATTACAGCCAATCGATTTAGGAATATTTGAAATTGGTTATCGACACATAGAGGAATAATAAGCTATGCCACAAAACGAAGAAAACATACAATTAGATATATACTCCAATCCACAATTTGATCCTGCGTTACTAACACAAATTTCAGTGACAGAGGGTTTGAACTATCTAGACGCACCATCAAATTTAGATAGATTATACATTGAATTAATTGATGAGTACGATAATGTTGTTAATAATGTTGTCGGACATATAAGCAATTTATCAGGTGTTAAGTATAGTGCTGGGACGTTGCAGATAGATACATTTCAGCTTGTTGCAAATACATTTGGTGAGACATCAGGGATGTTCTCACTTAAGATATCAGGGTATAGAAGTTATTTATATAATGATATAGATAACGAAGCTGCTCCCGCTCCATCTAATATAGCTAGACCAGGTAGTACTATAAATTTAGTTAGGACGGTAGGGCCTGAAGAGGTGTCACCTGCAGCTATACAGTTTACAGCAGGTGAAGTGGTAGAACTATCTAGATCACGTAAAGAGATACGAATTAAATCAAATAATGAATCTATACTCTCATTTATCGATTTTGCTCAACATCAAAGACACAACACAATACCGGTAGGTAGATATTGGAAGTGGGAAGATAATGCTACAGTATATTACTCTGCAACAGGTGAGATTAATCGATTATTGAGTATATCGTTTTCTAACGAAGAAGAGTATGATGCACATAGAGAGTCATTGGGGTTACCTTTTGGACCTGATAACAGTGCAAGGTATAGTGGTAATTATGTAGTAGATGTGGATGGTAAATTTTTAAGATGGATGGTTGACACCGATGAAGGTAGTAGATTAGAGTCTGATGAAGATTCATGGCCTTTAAATTTAAGGTTTGTTAAACCAAACGGTAGTGTTGTTGATTTAATATCTGTTAATTGGATGGAGCATGCATACACCCCAAAGCAAATACCAGGTGAAGAAGATCCAGAGTCGATACAAACTATTATTTTTAAATTAGCAACTCCTGCACCTGCTGGTATAAACGCTGGTAACAGAGTGCAACTATTACGTTCACTATTTATACCATACACAATACCTGTTGAAATAGATATACCATTTCAGATAGATGAGACATTCACAGAACTGCGAGGTCCAAATTTAAGATTAGAAGTAAATAAAAACTCGAGCAAAGGTACAATAACTAAAAATCAAGAGGATTTAGTAGGAACAACTACAGGTATACAAAATCGTTTAGAGGGAATGATAATAAGTAGTTCAGGATTAATAACAACAAATACAGATTTTAGAAAATTTGAAAATTTTGTTCACTTTAGTTCTGCAGAAGAAAGGTTAAAAAACTTTAAGTATAAAATAACACGAATAGAACATTATGTATCTAAATCAGCTGCCCTTGGAGATAGTTTTGTGGGTAACGATGGAAGTGTAACGGGGTCTGCAACCTCTATAGCAAACAAGTTACAGTTTGATACATTAACTAAAGGATTATTAACAAGCTTTAGCCCTTATGAAGAGTATCTTTATTACACATCACATTCTACAGAAACGGTATATACAGGTAATGGTACAGAGATTTTATCATCAGCAACATGGCCAAAATCATCGGATACTAAAACAGGGATAGGGTATAACTTATTCTCTGTTACATCATCTGAAGGTATATCTTGGTATAATGATAGACTTGTATCTGCAAAGACATGGGATGTACAAAACCAATCAGCATTACGTAACATAATACCGACACATATCCGAATGGATGAGCAAAGTACTAGCTATGAATTATTCTTTGATATGATTGGTGAACATTTCGATCAAGTGTATTTACAAATACAAGGTTTAGAGGAATCATATAGAAGAGATGAGTCTGTTAATGCTGGACTATCTAAAGATCTATTATTTGATACCGCTAAATCATTTGGTTGGGATTTATTCCCTGGGCACAGTACAGCAGAACTATGGGAGTATGCATTAGGTACAAATGATCAAGGTACATATCAAGCTTCTGGTTCAGGTACAACACAGACCTACGTTGTAAAAGAATCTCACTCCTCCGAAGATATAGAAAAGCAGACATGGAAGCGTATATTAAACAACTTACCATTGCTGCTAAAAACAAAAGGTACATCAAGAGGTATTAGAGCATTACTAACTTCATATGGTGTACCGTTAACAATATTAAATATAGATGAGTATGGTGGTGCACCCACAGCACGTACAGATGATAAACGTGCGATAGAGAAATTTACATATGCTCTTAATCTTAGCGGTAGTAACGTTATAGTTAATCTACATGATCATTTTCAGCAAGGTCAAGGTGACTCAACAGTTAATTCGTTAACAACACCGGGTACAGCATTGAGATCACCATCCATGTATGAGGTACGTGTAGATACCTCAAAACAACAGTCACAATATATAGCGCGTGGAACGTCATCCCCGGGTGTAGGTCCTGAATGGGAAGTAAGAATGGAGCACTCTTCTTCTGCATCTGGATGGGACTCAGTTGATGCAATTTCAGCAGGATCTGCTTCAGTATACGCACAGTATGGTAGATTTACATTTGAGATATCTTCATCAGCTGGTCAACCAGCAATATCAGCATCAACAGAATATATGCCAATTTATGATAATGATTGGTGGAATGTATCCTTTGGAGTAACGGAACATCCATATGCAGGAGCTTCAGCACCTTCATCACAAAGTTTTGTTATTAGGTGTGCAAAAGCTGCAGAACACTCACAAGGTACAATCACACACCAATCTTCAGGAACTGTCGTAGGTAATAGCTCTTCATATTCTACTACATGGTCTGATATAGATACTGTTTTATGGGGGTGGAAGTATACAGACTCAACACCGGGGTTTGAAAGCTACTCTGGCTCATTTCAAGAGATACGTGTTTGGGCTGAATACCTAAGTGATACAGCATTCCATCAGCATACACTTGCACCAACATCTATTGTAGGAGATACAGTGCAGATGGCATACAACGACTTATTAATTAGATTACCATTAGGTACAGATGGTAAAAAGTATAATCACTCATCTGTAACAGCATTAGCAAGTACATTACCTAATGCAGCTAACCAAGGGTGGGGTGGTAGTAATGGTACAGGTGGTACAGCAAACTTCACTTCTTTTGGTAGTGACGATTACTCCCCGAAATCAGAAACATACTTTGTGAAAGTACCACATACAGCTGGCCCTTCTAAGCATTCTAATAAAGTTAGGATAGAAGATAATACATTACAAAATAATCAACTAGCTAGAGATAAATCATTTGAGGTATCATCATTTGATTCCAATCCATTAGATTCAGAAGATGTATCAGTGGTGTTATCACCTGCAGATCAAATCGACACAGATATCTCAATGCAGTTTGGAGGATTTGATTTAGATGACTATATAGGTGATCCTAGAGATACTTATAAAACAGAATACACATCATTACGTGATACAAACAACTTGTACTTTAAAAAGTATGATGAGGGTAATAGTGTCATGGCCTTTATAAAATATTTACGCTCATTTAACAAAGGTCTGTTCAAGCAAATCGAGGACATGATACCAGCAAGAGCAGATGCAATTGTTGGTATAGAGATTCGACCTAACCTTTTAGAGCGACACAAATTAAATACACCGTTATCTGCATCACAGGAAACGCTTCACTTAGAAAGTAGTATAACACTACGCACAGGTAGCACATTCCCCGGTGAGGTACCAAGCCAAGGTGTTCAAGATGCATCCAATTACGGAACATTCACAGGTACAATAGGAATAGGAGCTCCTCCTTCACAGCAGCGAAGTGGTTCAAGTAATTATTATAATCTATATGATGGAGCAACATATTTAAAAGATGTGTTTGGAGAAGCAACAGAATCAGGTGAGCAGCTAACAGTATTAAATTCACGTAGAGTACCTCATGAAACGCGTATACAAATACCAACATACAATACATTAAATGCACCTGTCGCAGGTACAAATAAAACTGGTTCTGGATGGATTACAGTATTTGAAGATAACTTCACATCTTTTGTTACACACTCTGCAACACCAGGTGTACCTACTAACTCAATATATGGTACAAGCGATATTAATGAGAATTGGAGAATTATAACTGGAACAGCTGAACGCTCTATTGTAGGCGATGGTGTACAAATAGGTAATAATTCTGGTGATGATCAATTATGGGTGCAGTGGAATAGCCCTTTACCATACCAACCAAACACATTATATAGAATGACTGTAACAGTATCACAATCCTTAGCTGAAGATGATGATGCTCTCTTTTATGCTGGGTTCGGTCAATTCATAGATACATATGATAATGATCCAAGAACTTTGCAACAATACTCCTCAACTGCAGGGACAGCAACATTTAGCAATTCAAATTATTTTGTCGCATTAGGATTAAATATAGGTGTTAAGCATGGTTTAGGAAAAGATGTTACAAAGGTAGGGTATTTAGGTAATGCACAGACACGTGGCAGATCACAAAATACAAACACCGCAACATCTACAGGTATATCTGCTATCGCGCAAAGTAAGATGCCTGAAAAAGGTGTGGCAGTTCAACACAACTTCACACACTTCACACCAATGTTTATAGTCAATTATAATGGTGCTGATGGTACGATAAGGATAACAAATATGAAAGTAGAAGCTTTACCAGGAGCATTTGTTGATGTACAGCCGCAATATGATACAAGTTTAGCACAGCGTAGATTATTAATTGATGGTACAAGAATGACATCACCTGATTTTAATGTAGGTAGTACAGATACAATAGATGGTGGTCCGGTAGCAGAATATCAATTAGTTAATCCAAACATATTACAAGTTACACCAGTTAGAGGAGCGGGTGGACCAACTAGTCCGCTTAATAGACCCGCCAATCAACCAACTAGCCCGCTTAACAGACCTGCCAACCCAGCGGTAGGTAATATACAGCAAGCACAAAATAATAATATTAACGTCAGATAGGGTAAAATTAAATAAACGTATATTTATAATATATACAATAGGAGAGTAAACATGGGATATTTAGATAATACATCTGTAACAGTTGACGCAGTGCTAACAAAGCTTGGAAGACAGCGTTTAGCAGAAGGTAACTTAAACATAACAAAATTTGCATTAAGCGATGATGAAGTTAATTATGCACTTTATGACACATCACACAATCTTGGAACTGCATTTTACGGTCAGGCAATTGAGAGAATGCCAGTGCTTGAAGCATTTACAAATGACACACAAGCACTAACTAACAAGCTTGTAACATTACCTAAAAACACACAGATCTTACCTGTTGTTACTACAGCACAATCTGCTATTAGTTTAACTAGCGCAGGGCAATCAGTTGTAGTTTCACCACAAACATTAAATATAGCTGGAGCTAATAGCGGTGGGTATACTTTCACATTAGGTAATACAGATATTGTTAAGATGCAATTAGACGGATCAGTTGGCACTGATTCAGCAGGAGCGGCTGTATCAATAGCAGGAGGTGGTATTCAAGCAGCAGGGTATGTACCGCCACGAACAGGTAATCAATTATCTGGAACTGTAAATGGCATGTCAATTAAATTGACTGCTTACTCAATAACACAAACACAATCAACCACATTAACTGTAACAGGGTTAACAACAGGTGGTACAGTAACGATTCCAATTACGATTTCTCGTGATTCATCGTTAGACTAGGAGATAACAGATGGCATATACAACCTTTGCATCAGATGATATAATTATAGGTAATGTAGTTCAAGGAGTTACATCTACCGCTTTTACAGGAAATGTAGCAAGCTTAACTGCTTTTCATACTTCATCTGCTCAAGTAGCAAGTGCTGCAGGTGAATATCAGTTTGAACTATATAACGCAAATCCTACAACAGATACAACAGCAGAAACGCAATTTTCTATTGCATATGGACACATAAACGGATCTGGTTCTGCAAGACAGACAGGAGCTACAGTTGGTATCTCACCGACAAAAGCAGTGTATTCTCAATTTAGAAATCTACTACTTGATAATCCTACGGACAGCACTACATTTATAGACGCTGAAGGTGATGGTAACACAAGAATGTATTTTCTAGCAATGAATAGATCAAGATTCAAGCAAGGTGTGAATGCTGGTAATTGGTACATGCACTTGTCAGCATCTGCAGGACATTACACAACAAGCATATTAGAAATAATGGATGATAGTTCTATATCTAATGGTAATGTTGTTAATGGACATTTAGAGTATAATATAGTAAGTGGGTCTGAAACAAATGGAGTATTTGCTGATGGATCTGGTAACACACATTACTGGGGTAAGTTTTATCCAGAATTAGGTATATTAGCTTTCGGAGGTGACAAACTTATAGGAGCAGCAGCTGCAGGACCACAGGGTACATTTGGACTTGCGTTAGGAGCTACAAATTCTGCTAACACCAATGATGCACAAAATGGTAAGCTCTACGATGCTATTAACAGAGGTAAGTATTTCGCTGTAAGAGCAGAAGAAGATGTAACATCTACACACTACTTTGTTAGATGTAAGAATCAACAATATAATTACTCCACTAACCATACATATCAACGAACAGGTTCAAATGGTGAGTTAAATGGTCAACTGCTACATACATCGTTTATACAAAATCCACAGACGTTTATAACTACTGTAGGGCTGTATAATGATAGTAATGAATTATTAGCTATTGCAAAATTAAGTAAACCATTACTCAAAAATTTCGAGAGGGAAACAACACTTCGTTTAAAGCTTGACCACTAGGGGGTGTTAGATGTTTATATACAAGTCAGTAAAAACCACTGCATTAAATAAAACACATGTTGCTCATAAGAATTGGACTGTAACAGATGAAACAGCTGGTACATACAGTGTAGTAAGTTATAGTGGGCACTATTCACGTGGTGATTGGGATTTTGGAGATTCTACATGTGCTAATATAGCATTAGAGACATTAACAACAAACGGTTACTACAATCGAGAGATATTTGATTCCATACACCACTTATACTACACGGATGTAGAAAACTCAACTAAGTCAGGTGATGCTCAATACTTATCACAGCAGACAAGAGATCTTAATAGTAATATACATGTTGTAAGTGTACCATCTAACATATTTGGTAGGCGAATAAAAGAACAGTCGTTTACAATGAGTAACGCAGGTGCTACACTGTGTGATGATGGAGTTGGTAATTTACGTGATACAAAGATAACTGCATTAGCTGGATTCAAAAATTTCAAGAAAAGTGATTATATAATTAAGTGTGACTTTAATGATGGGTGGAAGTTCCAAACAACTAATCCAAGTGTTGAATATAAATATGCTACCAAAAACTCGAGATTAATAGATATATCAGATGCACCATTAGAACCTATTGGTACAAACATAACATTTGATCGATTCACATCTGGTAATTATGGAATAGATAAACAGACATTTATTACACTACATGGGTCACAATCAATCGAATCTAGCTCTAACAGTATCGTGCAGATAGAAAATTCTGTCATACTAGGAGCAAATGAGAGGAGATGGAATGAAGACTTTGCGCTATCTCTATGGATTAAAGCACCAGTATCACAATCCGTGACATCTAGTTTTACAGGATTGTGGTCACCATTGGTAACAACTACCGGTCAATCAAGTGAACGACAGTTGAGAGATCATACATATAATGTTATAACAACATCTAGACAGTGGTCGGAGAATATACCATGGGAGCTGCAAATATATAATAGTACTAGTGCTGATAAAGGTAAGTTAAGATTTCAGCGAGGAAAAGGTACAGTAGAAACTTCTATTACCTCATCAGTAATTAATGATGATAGTTGGCATCATGTTGTAATGCAAGTTGCAACTGGCTCGATGCAGCTGTGGTTAGATGGTACATTGCAGGAGGGTGTAAAGACAGATCCTGTTGCTAATGAAGCAATATATGATGATTCAACGGATGTATTTATAGGAGCTAGGCCATGGGGATTTAAAACTCGAGAAAACACAGGACTTGTAGAATTAGCTAATGGCCTCACTTCGAGATTTGCAAATAAAGCGAAAAATTTTATATACCCATTCAAAGGTAGTTTAAATCATTATAGATTATTTAATAGAGCAATAACAACTGCAGAGATAACATCACTAAAGACATACTACCGTGATTCAGATATCGTTGGTAATTTATTTTATAATAATGGTATTGCAGTTGTAACAGATATGTCTGCATCATATACCACATTGGTAAATGATTATGAACTGCAGTTTAAAAGTACAACAGATCACACAATACATAATTATCAATGCGTTGTTGAAGATGAAGAGTATAATATTACATTTAATCCTACAGCACGTAAAAATAATGATAAAAGTAGTGCTAAGCTGAAAGGGTTTGCAACTTCATCTGAATTTACACCGTTTATTACTACCATCGGTTTATATAATGATTCAAACGAACTACTTGCAGTAAGTAAGTTAGCTAGCCCTGTACAAAGTCCACAAGACTTAGACATTGTTTTTAACGTTCAATTTGATACATAGATATTTATAATAGATGATAAAATTAAAAGACATATTAACAGAGAGAGATAAACCACAAGGCCCTGCAATGCCTAAAAATAGGTGGATGCAACTATCAGGTAGTGAGTTAGATAAATATAAAAAAGATATTTTAAAGCTTATTAAAACAGCCTATAAACCAATTGGTGGTCATGCAAACTACAAAACAGTTGCAGATATATCATTAGATGGGTTACAGGTTTGGCATGCTGTGGATTTAGATAACGATCCTGAACCAGATGCAGTAAATATATATAAGAAGAAAAAGCACGGAATGAAGTCTACTGGATTAGGTCATGATGGGTCTAAACCTGCAAAATCATCGGTAATAAAAAACAAAATACAGCAGCTTAAGAAGTCAGGGTGGTTTGTAGAGGTGAGTGGTAGGATGTATGATATACTTAGTTCAAGTGGAGTTAATATTGTAGATGATGAGGCTACAGTGCAGAAGGTACTTAAAGGTAAAAATGTTACATGGCATGGAGACGGTTGGTATAGCAGAAAGATTGGTGGTGTAATGCATAAAAAAATTATGATGGGTAATCCTAAATGATAAAGCTTAAACAAATAATAACTGAATCTATAAAGTTACCAGCAGATAAGATAATTGTACTACAGGCGGATACTGATGAGCATAAGCGCGGGCTAGTTGTTAAGTGGAGAAGTGATGGTGGATATGATGTAGCATATTGGTATGACACACCCGATAATATTGTTGCTGCAGAAGTAAGAACAGCTGAAGAACTACCAGATGGTAAGTGGGAAGAGCATGGTGAAGGTTTAGGTGACTATAAACATGTATGGTTAGGGTATCATCCTAAACTAGATGAGAGATTAAAGAAAGGTGAATCTGGATGCTGTCATAAATGTGGATGGTCTCATGTGAAAGGGTCTGCTCATAAAACACCGTACAAGTCAGGTAAGAATTCTTGCGCAAATAGAAAATCTGAATCATTATCAGAAGGATGTGGTTGTGGATGTAATACATGTGTAGATGAGAATGTTGCTAAAAATCATGATGGTAAAGCTGCTCCGTATGGGTCAGGGTATAAGAAGGTTAAGGAAAATTTTATTGATGGTAAGAAGCCGGGTAGAAAAGGAATATCAAAGCGAGTTGGTATACCAAAAGGAGCTTCTATATCGCAGTTAGAGAAGTTAGCTAAATCAGATGGTGAGAAAGGTCGCATGGCTAGATGGCAGTTGAATATGAAGCGTGGTAAGAAGAAAGCTAACGAAGGTAAGAAGAAAGGTGTTGATGGTAAGGCTTGCTGGGATGGGTATAGATATACAGGAACTAAAGATGGTAAGGATGTGTGTGTAAAGGTTAACGAACATAATCTTATAGAGTATCTTAAAAAACAAACAATAGAAGAAGCAGAATACCAAGGCCGGAAAGTAGCACTTAACAAGCCTATGCAAGGTGATGTTAAAAAGTTTAAAGTATATGTTAAGAATTCAAAAGGTAATGTAGTTAAAGTTAATTTTGGTCAGAAAGGTATGGTTATAAAGAAAGATAATCCAGGAGCTAGAAAGTCATTTAGAGCTCGTCACAAATGCGATCAGAAAAAGGATAAAACATCTGCAGGTTATTGGTCTTGTAAAAAATGGTAATACATGAGTCATTGGTTATATAAAGGTAAAAAGTTATTAGAAGCACCGGAAGGTTACTTTGGATTTATTTACCAAATCACAAATTTAAAATCAGGTAAAAAATACATTGGTCGGAAATACTTCGGATCAACTCGGCGTGTTAAAGTGAAAGGTAAGACAAGACGTAAGGTCATACGTAAAGATTCTAACTGGAAAGAATACACAGGCTCATCTAAAGAATTAAATAAAGATATAAAAGCGCTCGGAAAGTTGCATTTCTGCTATAAAATCCTTATCTTAGGAAGAACGAAAGGACAAGTTAATTATTTAGAAGAAAATATTCATCATAGATTTCATGTAGCATCAAATAATAATTATTATAATGATTGTATAGGCCCAAGGAGATTTGGGAATGTTGTGATCGGTGCTGATGTAAAGGAATTAATAACCGAAATCGTTGGTTAATCGCACAATTTTTCTTATATTAAGGTAATGAGTTTAATAAGTTTAGTAGAAACAGTACTGGGTAGGTCTAAGAAAACATCCGGTAATAATATGTCATTCAAATGTCCTTTATGTAATCATTACAAGCATAAATTAGAAGTTGATTTGAGTACACAATATTGGCATTGCTGGGTATGTAATGCTAAGGGAAGAAAGTTATATACACTATTCAAGAAAGTTGGTGCATCTATATCACAGCTGAAAGATTTAGCTACTCAAACAGACTCATATATACCAGTTAAAGCTACAGTAGAAAATCATGTCACATTACCCAGTGAGTTTCAGTTAATATTAAGTGGAAATAAAACTAACCCAGAGTTTCGTAATGCATTAATGTACCTAAAAAATAGAGGTATTACTCGTGAAGATATTGTACGATATGGTATAGGTTATTGTGAATCTGGTCCATACGATAAGATGATTATAATACCTAGTTATGATAAGGATGGTAGGTTAAACTTCTTTACAGGTAGAAGTTATTATAAAGACTCTACATTTAAACATAAAAATCCAAAAGTATCAAAAGATATTATTGGCTTTGAATTGTTTGTTAACTGGAATGAACCAGTAACGATTGTAGAAGGAGCGTTCGATGCTATAGCAGTTAAGCGTAATGCTATACCATTATTTGGAAAAATAATATTAGATAATCTTAAGAAGCAAATTATCGAACATAGTGTAAAGGATATATACATAGCACTTGATACAGATGCAAGGAAAAAGGCATTAGATATATGTCAATATTTTATTGATAATGGTGTTAATGTTTATTTAATAGAGTTAGGTGACAAGGATCCGTCTGATTTAGGTTACCGTGATATGTTGAGTAAGAAGCAAATTACAAGCAATATTACAGGAAGTAGTTTGATGTTAAAAAAATTAGGAAGTATGTTTAAATGATAAAGACGGTTGACACAGGATTTAAAAAGGTAGATAAGATATTACATGTTGCAGATATACATATAAGGAATTATCAGAGACATAAAGAGTATAGGGAAGTTTTCAAACACCTATATAAAGCAGCTAAAGAGTTACCTGTAAATAGTTTAATATACGTTGCAGGTGATGTTGTTCATAATAAAACGGATATATCACCAGAGTTAATAGCGATAACATCGGAGTTTTTACAAAAGCTAGCAGATATAAGGCCTACGATAGTAATAACAGGAAATCATGATACTAATCTAAATAATACAAGTAGGTTAGATGCATTAACACCTATGGTAAATAATCTAAATCATAAAGATTTACATTACTTAAAAGATTCTGGAGTGTATCAATTCGGCGATGTTCACTTTACTGTATTCAGTATATTCGATCACCCATCTCAATTTATTAAAGCAGATACTTTTGAAGCAGAAACTAAAATAGCCTTGTTTCATGGACCTGTGATGTCTTCGAAAACAGATATTGGTTACGAAGTTACCGGTGATGAATATACTGCTGATTTATTTAATGGGTATGATTTATCCCTGCTAGGTGATATACATAAACGTCAATATGTAGATAAAGAAAAAACAATATGCTACCCGGGTTCATTAATTCAACAAAACTTTGGTGAAGCATTTAAGCATCATGGATTTGCTGTATGGGATGTAAAGACACGAAAACCTAAATATACAGACATACCAAATAACTATGGATTCTATACTATAGATATAAAAGATGGTGTATTACCTAACATCGATGATATACCTAAATATCCAAGGCTCAGACTACGTACACAAAATACCACTGAAGCAGAGGTAAAAACTATACTAAAGAGTATAAAGCAGAAATGTAGAGCTAATGATGTGGTTATTATTAAGCAAGATAAGATTAAAGGTCATGCAACAACCAGTAGAACATTAACACGTGATGTGCGTGATATAAACTATCAAAATAAATTACTTAAAGATTATATAAAGAAAAACCATGATGTAGATGATAATATGTTAAGTCAGGTTAGATCTATAAATAAATCGCTAAATCAGTTATTACAGAATGAAGATATCTCACGTTCTGTAACATGGAAGTTAAAAACGTTTGAGTTTTCAAACATGTTTAGTTATGGAGATGGTAACTCTATAAACTTTTTAAAAGCTAGAGATGTAATCGGAGTATTTGCACCTAATCATGCTGGTAAGTCTGCAATACTCGACTCAGTATGCTTCTGTATATTTGATAGATGTAGTAGAGGTAAATTAGCTACAGATATAATGAATAATAAAAAGAATAACTTCCACTGTAAGTTAAACTTTGAGATAGATGGTACAGATTATTTTATTGAACGGAAAGCAAAGCGTATATCCAAGGGTTGGATGAAGGGTAAGGTTAGAGTTGACGTAGATTTTTGGTTTGTAGATGAGGATGGTAACAATGTATCTCTTAATGGAGAGCAACGTAGAGAGACAGATAAAAACATTCAAGGATATTTAGGTCAATATGATGACTTTGTATTAACTGCACTTTCTGTTCAAAATAATAATACTGGATTTATTGACAAATCTCAATTCGAGAAGAAAGACTTATTATCACAGTTTTTAGATATAACTGTATTTGAAGAGTTGTATAGTTTGGCAAATAATGAAATTAGAGACGTACAAGCTCTATTAAAAGATTTTGGCAGTACTGACTACTCACAACAACTAATAGATGCAGAAGAGAAGTTAGTTATTGATACTACAAGACATAGTGAGTATCAAGTAGAGAAAAGTGTTGTTGAGTCGAATATTAAAACTATACAAAAGAAAATACTAGCAGAAACAAAGACACTACATAAACGTGTACCACTCGATGATATAAATCTACTAGAACTTGAACTTATAGGATTACAAAATCAGATAGAAATAATTAATAAGAGGTTAGAATCTGATGAAATGGTTGCAGATGGTAATAAATTAAAAGCTAAAAAAGCAAACGAGGTACTGAAATCTTACGATGTTGATTCTATTAATAATATGTATGTAACATATAACGAGACAAAAGTTAAGATAACTGCATTAGAAAACAAACGCGAACGTCTTAAACTTGAGGTTAAACATAAGTTAGATAAATTAGAAACAAAGCGTGATTTTGACCCTAACTGCAATTTTTGTAAGAATCGTGAGAGTGAATACATCGAGATGGCAGCTGTAACGAGTGCTGAGCTGGTGTTAGATAAAGAGAAGGTAAGTCAAGTTTTAGAAGAGTTAGCTACACATACAAAGTTTATAGATAACAATGGCAGTGTTGTAGATGATTATAATAAAATTCAACAAATTCAACAGCTGTTAAATACAATAGAACGAGAGCGTAATGTTGGTAGGATAGCATATTATCAAGCTAAAGATAAACGTACTGGACTTGAGCATACTGTAAAAGAAATAAATAAAAAAATAAAAAAATATCACGATAATATACAAGCGATCGAAGATAATAAAAAAATAAATAGTAAGATTGATAAATTATCTATAGACGAAAACACCCTTAAGCATGAGTTAAATGGTATTAATGATAAGTGTCAATTATGTTATAGTGATATAAAAGTTCTTAAATCAGAACTTAAAAATATTAATAATCAGATAAAAAAAGCACATACACTTGAAACAAAATTAAAAGCGTATGAGTACTATTTAGATGCTATTCAACGTGATGGAATACCATATGAAATAATATCTGATACATTACCATATATAGAAGAAGAGATAAATAATATATTATCTCAGATTGTTGACTTTAAACTAGTGTTTGATGTTGATGGTAAGAATATATTAACTTATATTAAATATGGGGATGATAACCAATGGCCGCTAGAAATGACTTCCGGTATGGAGAAGTTTGTATCTTCACTAGCTATTAGAGTTGCATTAATTAATATATCAAGCTTACCACGACCAACATTTCTTGCTATTGATGAAGGGTTTGGTAACTTAGATACAAATAACATAAATTCTATTGCCATGCTGTTTGACTACTTAAAATTACAATTTGATTTTATATTAATCATATCACATATTGATGTAATGCGTGATATGGTGGATGGTACGATAGAAATTAGCAGAACAGGTAGTGTAAGTAACGTTATTTATTAACTTTATGATATTTATATACGATACTCGCATGAAGTGGGTAGATATATTGGAGAACATTAATGCTACAACGCCGTATAGGAACATTACGACCTGAGTTTAATCAAACTGTTTTAATAAATCAAACACAGTTTGACTCAACATATTTTAGACTAGATGATATTCCTAATGAACTAACATCAGGTAAGAATATGTTTAAGATATATGGTAACAACGAAACGTTATTATCAGGTACTGAAATTCTTATACAAGTTACAGACATTAACGGGAACCCAATATATCACCATGTAAATAATTTTATAGATTCAACGGGTAGGTTAGTTATAGGAATTTGGATATATCCAGAAACACCACCAGGTTTAGGTAAAATAGAGATAATGGGTATAGCTACCCAAAGACCAGGTGGTCGTGTAATTCCAGCAAACTGGAGAGGTCAATATAATATCCGATGGACACGTGAGGTGGTAATTAAACCTGACGCAGTAAATAAAACACCAATAATATTTCAAAATGTACCTGCTGTTAAAATATTTGAATACGAGCGAGAGTATTTGACACAAACATATGTAGCAGGATCATCGATAGCAAATCAAACAAATCAAGGTCAACTCACCTATACATACAGCGGCTTTGGAGATGCAACAGTAACTATTACAGGAGCTAACTTCTCTGCATCACATGCTGGTGGTTTATTGACTATACCTACACCAAGCTTCACACTACCAACCGGTTACACTCTACAGCAAGGGGAAGATACAGCATATTCATCATATATATCACAAGTAATAAATAATACAACAATTAAAGTTGACCCTTACGTACTTGGTATTCAAGCAACGTATACACCTCTCACACAGAGAGGTAATGGATCTCCTGTAGGAACTGGTGGTACTGTTAATTCTGCATACCCTGTAACATCATTTGGACCTATATCAACTTACAATATAGAATTTCAGCAAGATGCTATATATGCAACAGGCTCCACTAACTCACAATCTTTCGCAAGTGTAACACTGAAAAATATTGATCCAATAGTTGGTAAAGTTCACTCTATAAAAACATTAATGAAAAGTCACGGATTTGCAAACTATACAGAAGTAGGTCATGAAATTTTACAAGAAAGAGATTTATTGATAAATGTTGGGTCATCACTAGCATATGATAGAATGGGTGATTACAAAAGTCAGGAAATTATAAATACATTCTGGGTGTCTGAATCTGTAAATCAACCTGGAGCTGTTACACATTGCAAGCATGATGATTCACAAATGATATCTTCGCTGTTAATATCAGGTAGCACACAACTTTCTGCATCAACAAACTATCCAGCTATACCAATACACACTGACCCTTTCTTAAAGGTAGCTACAAAGACAGGTATTGAAATATATAAAGATAACGAGTATCAGTTAAAATTTAAAGTTACAGCGGAAGCAGATACTATTGATCAAGTAAAATCATCATATATAGATGTGTACATATCTGGTAGTGGTATAGGAGCTACAGATCTACGTAATCTAGGGCATAAATTAGTAACGCTAGAAACAAGTAATAAAGCTCCACAGTTTGTAACAAATGTATCACAATTTGTAGGGTTATCAAGCCAAATATTATCTTCCGGACCTATCAACGCTCCTGCTATCAATGGAATACCTATACGTGATCCCAGTATAAACTCCAGTGTAGCTATACCTGCAGGGTTTGTAAGTAATACACAGCAGACATTAAATGCTAACTCACTGCCTGGAATAGATGAAAGATTATTAGAATTAACATATACACCTACATTAGATACAGATGCACATATAATATTCGCTGTCACTAGAGGTAAGTGGTATTTTTCAGATGTATCACTAGAAGGAGCTAATGATTATGGGTTTACACCTAATCACACGTTTTTAGAGTTTCCGATAGAAACACCACAAGCGGATGATGTGTTAGATTTTAAATTTGAGTTTTATAATACACGAGGTGAAATTGCTAACATAACATTAACAACTCAGTCGCTAGATTTTGTAGGAAGTAATACATACATTGATGGTAATAGTAATGTGTTGTCCGGATCTATACTCATAGGTGGTGGAATATTAATGCAAGGATTTAGTTAAAGATAAGGAGCAACATGGCTAATATTAGAAATATAGATTACGGTGGATTTGATCACGCAACAGGTAGTGCAGCAACAGGCTCAGGATTTATGATATGGTCTGGATCTATGCAGTTAGCAAAATCACCCGCATATGCATCTCAAACAACACAGTATTATGGGGTAGGTATTGAAGCAATTGCTCACAGTGGTAGTTATTTTAGATTTCAAACAGATACAGATGGTAATCAAACATCATTGTTAGATATTAAAACAGATAAATTCTTTTTAGGTAACGCACAACAATATATCTCAGGATCAAGCGGAAACA
>Ga0181397_1000344_pt1 | contig 17689 bp, 32 predicted proteins | sample 20SPOviralmetaG_FD_130126 | JGI IMG/M metagenome (GOLD analysis project Ga0181397, IMG submission 130126) | Marine viral communities from the oligotrophic San Pedro Time Series (SPOT) site, San Pedro Channel, CA, USA - 20 SPOT_SRF_2011-02-23 | ecosystem: Environmental > Aquatic > Marine > Strait...
ATTGTCAGTATATTTTGTTTTGTGTGGGTTGTTATCTTTGCCCTCTTGTTCAATCAAAATATCTGGGTTGCAATCATCTTGTGCTTTTAGTTCATCACGAAACAAAGCATAACCATATTCATTATCATTTGAATAAGAGTTATTGCTATCAGTATCAAAGCTACCATTTAATCTAAAATCAAAATGTTTCTCAATGGTACTTGGAACGATTTTGACATTGTTGTCATAATCTCTTTCCTCTTTTTCACCCATATAATGAAAATGAAAACAACTGTCTTTGGCAACTGTATTTACATTCTCAAACTTATTTTGTAAATAGTATGCTTTCTCAACATCATCTTCGGTATAATGTCGTCTAACTATTTTTTCTGCTATCTTCCACGCATTGTCATTTAAGTCAATTTGTTGTGCTTTCAACTCGTCATACTTTTGTTTTTCTTGCGTGTCCTCTTGTTCAAGGTGTACTCGCATACGATTAGCAATCTTATTACGATACTCTTGATTTAGTCTTATTCTAGTCATTGTACCTCTTTCTGTATTTATTTTTTGCATAAATGTTTTTTAACACTTGACAATAGGATTGTCAAGGACTATATTTGATTTATTCCCTTTTGCTAATTACGGAATTAAAAAACTCAAATTAGTATGGGACCTACACCAGAAAAAGTAGGTAGGATTATTGCCAGGGATACACAGACAACCTGGCCTGATCCCTGATCAGATGACTAGGCACGAAAGCGGGAGACGTCCCCACACAAACACCTAAAATCTGATCTGGGATCAGTCTATTAGTGCTGGGAACTGCAGACGACCACAGCGCGAAGAGACTGGTCCAGCTGGGATGGGCGGTGCATTGTGCATCGACCCTGAAGCTGTAAGCAAGCAAGAAAGAAATTATGATGAAACAAAAAATTTTGATAAACCACTGGCGCTGGCTTCAGGCCAGAGGCTACAAGCAGCAAGCGACAAGCTGCAAGCTTCAAGCAGCAAGCTTGACAAGAAAGAATTATAATGTTATAGGAGTTTATAGGAGAAAGAATTATGAAAACAAGTGAAGCATTAAAAATTATAGGCGGCAGCCTAAGCAAGCCTTCAAAGATGCCTGGCTGGTCGATAGGTTTACCTGCCAAAGAATGTAAAACTGGCGGCAAGCTCCAGAAGGTCCCAGGCTCAGTCTGTTACGACTGTTACGCTCTAAAAGGCTGTTACGTCTTCAAGGTTGTTCAGGATGCACAATACAGAAGACTCAAGGCCATAAACTCGCCGCAATGGGTGACAGCTATGGTACATTTAATTAATTCAAAAAAGCCGGATGTCTTCAGATGGCATGACAGCGGTGATGTTCAGGATTTAGATCATCTTAAAAAAATTTATTCAGTTTGCAGGGCAACACCGGAGAAGCGTCACTGGCTGCCAACGCGTGAAGCCTGGATTAAGGACCATCTAACAGACAAGCCAAACAATTTAGTCATACGATTTAGCGCGCCCATGGTAAACCAGCGGGCGCCTGCTTCGTGGCCCCACAGCTCAGAAGTAGTTGAAGCTGGCGCTACATGTCCAGCTGCACAACAAGACAATGAATGTCGAGACTGTCGACAGTGCTGGGATCCTATGATAAAAACTATTAAATACGGAAAACATTAAAATGTTTAGACACCCAAAATATTATAAAGAATTACGAAAGCTACGTAATAAATCGGATCAGGCCATTAGCTTTGGGACGGCATCGACGGATGACGCTGGCGTGCGACCTGGTCCGGGCCTTCAACAGGTTATAGAGGAAACAGTTCCACACAACGATATAGAGGAAGCCACAAGCTCCAAGCTCAAAGAGCCTCAAGCTTCAAGCGACAAGCTGCAAGCCCCAAGCAACAAGCATCAAGCTGCAAGCCGCAAGCGACAAGCTCTCTAATCTTCAAGCCCTCATAAAGTTTCAAGCCACAAGCATCAGGGGTCTGGACTATGATAAAACTATTCTTCGGATGACGTACATGGAAGCTAATTTGGTGTGGTGAGAATTGTACTTTTTTACTCTTACTTACTTTGAATTCAATTGTAAAAAATGTATTGTTTTTATTGTATGCCAATACATCTGGCGTGCCTAAACTGCTTGTATTTTCTATTCTTGTGTAAGAAATATTAGGTGTGTTTTTCTTAAAATATTGGTAGAATTTTGTCTCTGGTTTCATACTGCATTCAGAGTAAATTGTGTTTATGCTTTTTTCTTAACAGAACCCATTCTCCAACTCTCCGTTGCAATCTCAAACACTAGTCTATGTGACTCTCTGGACCCAATTATATTATTTTCAAACAATGTAATTGAATGGATATCAAAGTGACCATCTGGAGAATGAAACTCTCCTCTTGGTAATTTAACTTGCACCCTAGCGTTCTGACATGTAGGTGATTTTAGAAAATTGTTCAGCTGTTTAGCTAATTCTTGTGCGCTTATCATTGATTGACTTTTACTCTATATTACTCTAAATGTCAAATATGGCAGGAGTACCAAAAAGATTAACAGAAAAACAACAGAAGTTTGCACAGCTATTGGTGACAAACGAAGGTAGGAAGACACCCACAGAATGTGCTATTGAAGCTGGTTATGATGAAGACTCTGCATATGTAAGAGCATCAGAATTACGTAATCCAAAACTATATCCACTTGTTGTTAAATACATAGGTGAGATCAGAGAAGAATATCAAAAGAAATACGAAGTCAATTATGAAAGACATATATCAGAACTTGGTAAGATACGAGAAGCTGCACTTAAAAAAGGAGCGTTCTCAGCTGCAAACAATGCAGAGGTAGCAAGAGGTAAGGCAGCAGGATTGTATGTTGAACAAAAAATAATTCGAACTGGTAAACTAGATGATATGTCTAAAGAAGAAATGGAAACAGAACTTAAAAAGATTTTAGAAGAATACTCACCATTACTACAAGATGTTACAACAGAAGATGTTAAAGAAAAGGTAAAAGAGAAACGACTACCAAGACTTAAGAAACTTAACTAAGTTTTTTTATAGATGTAATTACAGCAGTTGGAATTATAGTTGTGTTACCAATACTATCAAATGTAGGTTTGTCTTTTGTTTTTATATAGTCCGTAAATATTCTAGTAACACCATTTTTTTGACTAACAAGATAACCTTTAGATACACATATAGGTAATTTTTCTTTGTTTAATGATTTAGTATCAGACCAGCCCGCATCTCCTTCGATATCACTCCATTCAATTTCTACAAATGGATAAGCAGATATATCACTGCCTAATGCTTTCACATTTAGAGGTATTAACTTCTTGCTTTTAGCTTTTCTTTTTTTCTTCTTGGGCATACTGACTTCATATCATCACCCCTATAGGTTTTCCAGAATTTTAAATGCAAAAATCAAATCCAAAGTACTCGCGCGGCCCCTATTCTAGAATCATTCTAAACTACACCTATTTTTACTTGATAATCCTACGCTCTAAAACCATTGGTATTCCTTGCTGATCACCTCAACCCCAGATCACCTCTCTTTTTCTAAACCCTTTTTCCAAATTTAACAATATCCAAAAACCTATAGGCAGGTGATCAACCGCATAAAACCTCACTTTTTAATTGTGGCAATTTTATGATTCTGCCTTATTTCGGTCACTATAATACTTATCTAATCTTTCTAGAAATTTGTGTTGGTATTTGATAAACTCTCTGCCTTTTATCTGAAACTTTTGGAAATATTTGTCAGGTGTACACATCAATATGACACCTTGGGTTATATCTGTATCATAAACGCAGTTGTGGGCCATCGCATACGCTCCTAGCTGCATGAAATAATCATCAATCCATTCCCGTCGCTTGGGCCTATTCGACTGTTTAAAGTCCACTATGGAATTTTCATAGTCATATACACCCACTAAATCTGTGGCCCCTGCATACAACCCTGGGTAATATAGGGTAACCTCACTGCCCCATATTTCAGAAAGATCGCATAAACCCTTGTTAATAATCACCTGAGCCATGTCGCCTGCCACCTGACCCTCGTCTGTTAGGTCCTTGTGGCCTTCTCCTAGTATATACCGCTCCAGGTGTAAGTGCATGTTTGTACCTCTGCTTGCAGCAGTATCCCTGACTCTTATCGCTTCATCTTCGCCAACTTTAGCAGTCCACTTAGCAATAGATTCTTTCTTTTCATCAGATTGAGTAGCACCAAGAATCGTAGTTACCGACGGTAATTTTTCACCAGTTATCTCGTAATGTCTTTTACCTTCAAGAGACGTCCGCATCGACGCCGGGTACTCGTATAATTTATTCCACTTCATCTTTTATGATAAGGTATAAAAGTTTTATTGTTTCTGGTAGCAGTATCTATCTCAACAAATAACTTTAGATGTTTACTTTTATTAATAAAACCTAACATTTTTTTAGCAATATAAGGAGATATACCAGCTTTTTCATTGTTAGCTTTCCAAGATATAAACATTATATTACCTTTAGCATATGGCAGACTATTAACAAGTCTATCAACAGATATATTAGAATCGGTTTTCTTATGTCCTTGTCCTTTTATTCTAGTTAATTTTATATGTGGGTAATACGGACAATACTCACCATACTTTTCTTTTTGTCTTTCCCAACAATCCATAAACTCATCAAAATCTTTTATTAGATTACCTTTATTAGATCTTCTCATAGAATAATGTAAAGCTTTAAAATAACCTCTTTCACTTTTTACATATTTTAAATCAGATTGTTTCTTTTGTTCTTTGTGATTAACTCTCCATTGTTTCATTCTTTTATTATCGCAACGAATACAATCGGCACTGTATTTATAAGTATCTTTTCTAGAGTGATGTTGTCTTCTGTAAAAATGTTCTTCATCTCTTGGGTAGGTTTTATAACACTTACTACAAGTTTTATTTACCAGAGTAGAATTTATATATTTTTTTCGTAAACCCATGATATTACAGTTTATTTTTAAGCTCTTTTATATATTCTTCATTTTCTTTTTCTTGTTTAGATCTAATAATCTTTACATGTTTACGCCAAGCCCACGCATTTAATGCGCCAGCATATTTCATTATAAAATGTAAACCTTGGTATATGTATTTATCTAGCATTTTTATTTTCCTTGTACATTTTTAGATCTATTACTTTACCATCTAACATTTGATCTGCATAGTGTTCTATTACTTGTTGAATCTTAGGTAATTTTGTATGTGCCCAAGGCCACAACAAACAACAAACGTAATACGCATCTCTAAATGTACAACGCCATCTATATTGTTTTAAATATTTTGTACCATCAACGCGTCTACCTTTTCTAGGTTTATCTGTTAGTGTACCAACACCCAATATCTCATGGACCCAGGCAAGAACGCTACGATCAGTCATTGTTATCTCCATAGACAATCTTAAACTATTAGATATTCGATAACCATTACCGTCGTGTTTCTTTTTCTTTTCTGGTCCACGTTTAAAATGTATAGATCCTTCACCATCAAAGAGTCCGGCAATGTATGCTCTGTCTGTCTCTGCTATCATAATACATTACCTTTATTTCTAACTAATCGAATGTTTTGATTTTCTTCATACAGTCTATCAAACTCATTTTCTAAGTCTTCATACTTTCTAGTAAGTTCCTTAAGTTTTTTCTTTAGATACTCATTTTGATTTTTTAAGTATTCTATTTCTTCAAACTCATTCATCATTTTTTTTATCTTTCTTTTTTAATAGTTTTATAGCACCTACAGGATTTGGTTTCTTTTCCATACCACCATAAAAAGCGGCGCCAATGTTTAACACATCAGTGCTTGAGCAGTGACTTAAGCTCAGCATGACTATCAAAATAATCATCAAATTCTTTGTCATGTACTTCTCCTTGACTGTTACACATTGGACATTGAAAAACTGTGTCTATTGGTTTTTCAACGCTTTCTTTTACTTTTATAAAACCGTTGCCAGAACACCTAGGACAGATCTTTTTTTGATTTGTCATCTTTACTTTCTGGTTGTTTTTCTTTTAATGATGCTAACATAGCAATATGTGATGCAACTTCACCATAAGGTCTAGCCCACATATACTGTAAAAGTTGTTTTCTTTGTTCTTCAGTTAATGTAAACATTATTTTCTATCCTTTATTTTACCATTAAGTTTCTTTGCTTTTTCATTTGCAATCGATTCGATTGTTTTACTGATTGATAATGTTGCATCGGGCAATAATACCTTCGACAAACTTATCAATGTCTTGTATGTTTCATGTGTTAGAGAAACATTTCTATATTTAGTTATATCGGTCATGTGTTCCTTTCATATATTAATGATGACAATATAGGATTTTAATTTAAAAAGTCAAGATGAAAATATTATTAACTTTGTATTTATGTTCAACTGTTGCAGGTACTTGTTTAGATGGTTTTGAATGGCCAGAAAAATATCCTGACGTATACGATTGTATGATTGCAGGTTATAATATATCAATAGACAAAATTGAAAGTATTGGTCGTTATGAAGTTAATCAATATGACATGTTTGTTAAGTTTACTTGTGCTCCATTAGAAACTATTTAATTCATATAAAACCCTGTAATTTCCGTGCACGTACTTTTACAGGGCCAAAGGCTCCACACCTCCACCGGACTTGCGGCTTCAAAGGTTGCCGTACAGGGAATAGCGCTAGGCGTTATATGGACGGAGGTCCTTTTCATCATCGTTATCTACACATACAACCGATCATAGATCCACTACTATCGTTCATAATATGTAAATTTAATTCATCTACATAGCCGGTTAGTTTTAACCGAAGAATATCACACAACTCAAAACAACTCGGGTTGTTTAATAACTCCATACCTTCCATCATCTGTTTCGTTACTGGAATCAGTTGATACAGCCCGTCGTTTAATATTATCAGGTCCATTTGCAAACTCCTTTATTTTTTTATACCAAAGATTTTTATAATATGGATCTTTAGTTTCATGATATTTATTTGCTATGTCGTCTAAATGTTTTGTTTTCTCCATTACTAGTTCCTTGTGCTATTATTCTTTTTAATGATTTTGTTTTTAAATCTACATCAACACCATATGATCTCCACATTTTTTTCATTATATTTAATTCTAATACAAATGTAGACCATTGACCTTGTGATGCACCTTCAACGTTTAATGTTATTGTTTTCATATATCCTTTCTTTTCTTTCTATATAGGATATCAGAGGATATTTGTCAACCCTTATCTGCCTTGTCGGTTGTATTTTTTATACGATCTTTTCTTAGACTTATTTAACGATTTTGTATGACGGCCCGGACGTTTACGAGGCTTTGGCCTAGGTACGAAGTGTACAAATTTTTGTTTAGCCATCTGCTTTTGGTTGTTCTAAGTCTTTTGGCATTGATATTGCAGGTAAATAGCTTATTTTACCATTTACATGTTGTTCTAAATCAGTTCCACAAGTTATACATCTGTAATATTGTTGTGTTAATGACACTAATAATGTGTCTTCATTACAAGTTGGACAAATACCTTGTGTTATTTCTGGTTGAAATTTAAATTTATTTTTAAAAAAATTTTTCATCCTACAACTTTGCCGTCTTTCCATTCCATATCTGGAAGACCTTCAGTGTATCGTTTGCCGTCGTAAGTTAAAACTTGTTTTCTGTTTGAGTCTGATTCATGATAGCTAATATGTATCCATCCTCCTGCAGGATCTTCAGGATCGTAGAACTCCATGATGAGCTGGTCAAAGTCAACGTTATTTTGTAGCCAGTAAGCTACTTTAATATTGGGCACGCCAAATATTTCTAGATCACAGGCCTGGCCTTTTGCATGCTGCGAAGTTTTTTTGCTGCCGATTGCTTCACACAACGCCTCGCTCCGGTAGCCCGAGGTAATGGTAACTGGCCTGTCAAAATGTGCACGTAGCGGTTCAAGAACCTCATAACATAGGTCACCTAAACTTTTAATCTCTCCAGACCCTGGAGTATTGTCTATACCTTTTCGTGTCGCTGTCATCGACTTGGTCATCTCTTTAAGAGTAAAGTGTTTTGAAAGTTGCATTTTAATTTGCTAGTGGATTAGAAGAAGATGCTTTTAGCTCTTCTATTTGTACCTGTAATAATTCTATTTGTTTTTCGTTAACTAAAATTTTTGTATGACCGTGTTGTACACTTAATGCTTCAACTTTTTCTTCTAACACTGCAATTTGTGAAGAATAATCTGCTGATTCTTTTGCTTCTAATACTTCTAATTTAGTCATGACTTCACCATATTTAACAAAGCCACCACCAATTGCTGCAATAACACCTAGTAAAGCTGCAACACCTGCTAATTGATTTTTAATTTTATCCATTTTTTAGTACCTCCAACTCCATTAAGATTTGTTGTTTTCTTGAATTAATCTCTTGAAGTTTTCGTGCTTTGATGTCTATCTTATCATTTTGAATATACGTTGCAAGACTCTTATTTGGATAAATTTGTCTATTATCAAAGATATTTAATTGGTCTAAATATATGTTTTTTGGCTCATAAAACGGTACATTGTATGCATCTAATGATACCTGTTGATTAGTCATTGCATCTAATTTTAATATATTTTTAAGTTGTAAGTTTTTGACAGGGTTTTTAACTTTTTCATCTATCTTAGCCATAACTTTTTCTAATTTAGGCTTGACAGCTTCTTTCGATTGTACCTTTTTTTGTTTGGTATTATTTTGTTTTTGAACAATGGATGTTGCAGGACCCTCGCTAACAGATTCTTTTTCTTCCGGCTCTTTGCTTTCTTCTTCATTTTTAACTTCTAACATACTTGGTGCTTCTTTTACAGTTTCTTCTTCCATCATTTCTTCTTCAATCATAGCTTCTTCTTCCATAGCTATCTCTTCCATTACTTCTTCTTCCATAATCTCTTCTTCCATTGGCATTTCTTCAACCATCATAAGAACGGGCTCAAAAGCAACTTCTTCAAATTCTTCTGCTACTTCTACTACTTCCATTTCTAAAACAGGTTCTTCAAAAAAAGTTATTAACTCTTCAAATAATTCTTCAACATTTTCAAATATATCTACAATTTCTTCTTCTATTATAGCAGATATAACTGATGTATCATAAGTCATAGTAACAGATACGTTATCTATATTTGGTCCACCTAAATTTGAAGGTGCATTAGCATCTGTTCCAGATATATTTATATTACCTACATTAGATCCTGTACCATTATATATTAATCTATCTGTAAATATTGCACCATTAATTCCTGTAGTATCAGTTCTAATCGTAGTAGTAGATGCAAGTACATTACCGTCTGAATCTTTAATTGTTAATACATTAGTAAATGTATCTGCATTACCCTGACCACCCCAACAGCCTGCAACACCACATTCACCATTCTGCGCATCAATACTAGAATCTAATGTTATACCATTGTCTAACATATTTTGAGTAATAGTATCTGATGACAAATTAAAGTTTTGATTTATTGATCCACTATCTCCAAACTCTAAATCGTAGTTGCTTGATACTCCATTAAGTTCACAGCAATCATTTAATACCTGTACATCTCCAGAAGTAGTCCAACCATTAGCATTACCAGTTTCAAAGTTACCATTAGTAACTAAATTACCCGTAGTTATTTCTTCAGCTTGTACTATGGTAAATAGAAATATAAATACAATTAACCATTTCATTCTAGTATAAGCTTTTTAATAGATCGAGATCCGTCTATATTTGACTCTAACTCTGCCATAGATTTTATGCACTGATACTTGACTGTACTATCCGATTTTAACTGACGTTTTGCTACACGAGACCCCTTGAGACACTCAGACATCGAAGTTTGGATACGTGCCTCCTTAATCTCTCCGTTGATAATCATAAGTAGAGCTACTACAACTTCTGTCATACTGTTTTACCTTTGTTTTCACCTTGTTTAATTACATATTTTTGTGTACCATGCTTGCCAGTTTCAACTTCTTTTTTTAAATCTTTTACAAACTTCATCTGTTTTGCTTTTTTCTCCATCGATTCGATGTAGTTTATAATTTGTCTATTAATGCGCCCCGTTTCCATTTGCCCTTACCTTATCTTTTAAATCTTCTATATCTTTTAATGCTTTTTCTAATTGCGTGTTAAGAAATTCTATATTGACTTTGTTTGTCATATTCATCTCTTGAGTCTTTTCCATTTTCTCAACAGACTTGTACAAATCTTCTAATAAAAAATGTTGCTCCTGATCGACGGGCACTTGTTCACTTTTTTTTAATAGATCATTTTCAAATAATTCTCTTGATGTCTCTAGCGATACTAACCTGGCCGTCAGCTCCGTGTATGCGAACACGCCGGCTGCGACGAGTAAAATCAGAGAGGCAACCGTCTTCATCGGCATCTGCACGGCAGCCGATTCCGATATGTTTAGTGGTTTATTGCTCATTTTTTCTTCCTTCCCATATACCAATCACCTGGTTCATAATCCCATCTTTTACCATGATGGCCTCTTACATCAGCCCACCACATTCTTAATTTAACAACCCATTTAAAAAATTTACTTGGTCTAGCCATTATTTAGGTGACTCCCAATTAACAGGTTTTTTCTTTGGTATAATTATTTTTTTTTCAATTTCTTTATCTACCTTTTCAAATTCTTTTGTCATTTTAGCTTGTTCTTTTAATCTTTGTCTCTCTAAATCTTTTTCTTTTTTCTCTCTTTTTTTCATACGTTTTATGTATACATCATAATCTGGTCTTTCATGATCATACTTAGACCACAATGCTTGTGCTTCTTTACCAATCTTACCATCTATTGGACATGGTGTACCGGCTTGAATCATAGATTCAAATACTCTTTCATCTTGACAAAGTATTGCAACTGCTGCAACTTTCATGCCAAAGTCATTTAAAATTCTTGCTAATTTTAATCTTTCACAATTTTTATCAATAAAATGTTTTCCACCGCTAATACCAAGTCCAAATGTTTGTACACCAAGTGATCCACCTACAGCACATACATCCTGTGTCATAGAGTTGTATGATGGTGCTGATGATGTTGGCGGTGCTGATCTTATATTAGAATTAGATGTAGAGTTTGTTGTTGTGTTAGAAGATGATCCAGATTCATATGTTGTAGCTCCTCCAGTATATCCACCTTCAATACTTGTGTTTGATCCACTAACATTTGTTTGTGTTTCTGCAGAATATCCTGGCTTTACACAAAAAGCTAACAAAGTTAACAATATAATTAATATACCAGTAAAATAATAATTCATTTTGCTCATCTCCATTATTTTTCGTATACAACCTCGTTTTCCCATGTCTTATCATCATCTCTAATAGTGCATTCACAATGTTCACAAGTGCAAACACCATATTCATCTGCATGTAATTCCATTATACAATGACATTCGTGATTACATTTAACACACTTAGACATATTATTTAAAAAATCTGTCTTTAATTTTTTTAATTGGTCTTAAGATCCATTTTCTTATAAATCCTTTAATCATTTTTTTTCTCCTCTATTTCATAGAAGAACCTATCGGTATCTTCTGTTTTCCATTGACCCGTATCCTCTACGTTCCATTCATTTGTTTGCACTTTCCAATCAGGAATGTTGTCCTTCACTGTAAATGAAGGCAGGTCCCATATACATCTATTGTTTGGCTGTGCCGCATAATTACCATCATTTAACGCAATTATGTGTGCGCACTTATGTTCGTGCGGTATCTCAGAATGTTCGATGTCAAGTATATTACTCTCTGGATGTGCAAAGTCAACGGTAAATAGATATTTACCGTGGTGCCACTTCTTATCTTTGCCTATGTATTTACCTGAAGTGCCTGCTAATAAATCCCAAATATGAACAGCAGGATAATAGCTAAAACAATTCCAAAGCTGAAGTTCATCAAGTCTACGTTTAGGAACATCTTCCGGTCTAAATCCTCTCTGAATGAAGGCAGAAATCGGGAGACGATAAAAGACAGCACCATTCTCCATAATCGCATGGAATAAAATAGCGCGACCTGAAATAGAGCTAAGACCAAAGATAATACAGTCTTCAACTTCTCCGTGATGTTTTTTAAGATCATATAAATACTCCTTTTTTATTTGTGCATATTCCGGTGGTATGTTTGCATTTAAATAAGCCATAAGTCCTCATTTTATTTCTCCCCAGTTTAATCCTTTTTCATAATCTACCTTGTTTGGTATCTCTAGATCAACTGCAGATTCCATAATTTCTTTTATACGTTTTGCTTTTATATCATCTTCTACAGATATATCCAATTCATCATGAACTTGGATGTGTGCAACAATACCTTCTTTGTATAATTCTAACATAGACTTTTTTGTCATATCTGCAGCCGACCCTTGAATTAATTTATTCAAAGCTTTGTATGTATAAGCACGCTTGATGCCTGCTCCATATTCCTGGCGAGCTTGGTCAAATGGTAAAGCTTTATGTATACCAAATTGATTTGGTTCCCATAAATGGAAACGACAAAGTCTGCCTAGTAAGGTTCTTATCTGTCCTCTTTGCTGTGCTCTATTAGATACAGAGTTCATCAAACTTTTTACAAACGGTACACGTTGATGATAGATGTCAAACAATTCATTAGCTTTATCTTTTGATACTCCAAGTTCTGCCTGTAGTTTAGCTTTACCCATACCATAAAATAATCCAAGGTTAATTGTTTTAGCTTGTGTTCTAGGTATGTCTGCCATTTGTGCAACAATTGTATGAAAATCTGCGTCGCCATCTTCATAAGAATCTTTTACACCAAAGACACTTGCGTCTTGATCAAGGGATGCATAGTGAACTACTAGTCTTGGTTCTTGTTGACTGTAATCAAAGCATCCCCACTCGCAACCAGACTCAGGTATAAAGAGGGATCTAATCAATGGACCTAAGTCTTTGTTACGAGCAGGAATCTGTTGTAAGTTAGGATTAGAATAACTAAATCTACCAGTTACTGTGCCTCCAGTATCTGATCTTATTTGATTTATATCTGCATGAATCCTACCATTATGTTCATGTTTTATAATTGTATCTATAAATGTTGTATGTGCCTTGTTTATTTCTCTAGCTTTTGATATACATTGAACCAAAGGATGAGTATGAGAAGAGAGAAAGTTTTTAGTAAATGAAGGAGCCTGTGTTTTTAACGTTCGTTCGTATGGTAAGTTTAACTTATCAAAAACTTTTGCAATACTTCTTGCTGCCCATATTTGAGTATCTATTCCTGTTTCTTTTTCTACTTTTGTCAGGAGTTCTTTTTCTTTTGATGCTAATTGGTTCTTCAATTTATGAGCTTTTGGAACGTCCACTCTCACCCCAAGAAATCGCATATCAACCAAACAAGGAAACAAATCTGTTTCAAGATTAAAAATAGATTCTAAGTCTTGATCTAACATTTCTTTTTGCATTACTTTCCATAATCCTAATGTAAGTTCTGCATCACGTTCAGCATAATTACCAACATACATAGCAGGTAATCTCCACATATCAGCTTTAGGATCTACACCCCATTCTTTTGCAGCAGTTACTAATTCAGTTTCGTTTTTACCTTGACCACAATAATCCCAACCTAATGATCCAAGATCATATCTAAATCTATTTTCATTAACTAAAGATGCTGCAATCATAGTGTCAACAATTCTTCCATTAATTTTTATACCCATAGATCTAATCCAACAAATATCATACATTGCATTGTGAAATATTTTTGTAGATGTGGTTTTACAAATATCTGTAAACCATTGAATTACTTTACTTTTTTCTAAGTTACCACCACCCTCGTGATCAAATGGAAAGTATCCTGAGTAACCCTCTGTTGCAACTGCAATACCTACAACTTTACCTTTACCAACAACAGAACCTGATCCCATAGTTTTTAGTTCTGGGTCATGTGTTTCTAAATCTATTGCAATCTCTTCACAAAATCTTAAGTCAGGAAATTCTGTAGGTTTAACCCACTCTGTTTGTGCTTTAAATATCATTTGTAGTCCCTTTCAATAATCATCTCTATAAAATGTATTGCTTTCAATAAGTCCTGTTTCTTTCCTTTATCACGGTGTCTAATAATATATTTTATAGCACATCCTTCTGGATATAGCAATTCATTCTCAACTACAAACTTACTCGGTTGAATTTTATATTTTTGGTAGTGACTCCCGCCGTGCTGCTTGTCCCATATTTTACTCATATCTTAAACTCCTTTGATTTGTTTTGAGATTTAATTAAATATAAATTTTTCATAGTTCTAGTTATACCTACGTACCAAACACGATACTCTTCATCTTGTTTATGCACAGATTTTTTTGCTCCTTTAATTGTATTTGCTGTATGATTTAAAAATAAAACAACATTAGTTGCTTCACCACCTTTAGCTCCGTGTATTGTTGATACTTTTATTCTTGCGTCTTTCGTTGGATCTTCATTATTCAATAATAACAATCGCATATAATTTATCTGACTTTCAGATACATTATCAAATGCATCATACCATTTTAATGATAGATTCATGGGTCCTTTTATTCTTTCTTTTATTCTTTGTAATTGTATGTCTGGAAGATTAACTTTTTTTTGTAATTGTGACCAGTATTGTATATCTTCATATAAACTTTTTCCAATACTATTTCCTTGTGCAGTGTTAAAAAATAAACCTTTCTTTTTTAAATAAGTTGGTATTGGTTTTAATAATGATTTAGTTCTAGTTAATATTAACCAATCACCTGTAGCCATATCAATGTCAGATAATTTGTATCTTTCATAAATTTCTCCAGGTTGTTCTTTAGGTAAGTATTCTTTTAATATTCTATTATCTATTCTACTAATGACATTTAATGCAGTTTTTTGTATAATACTCGGCACTCTTTCTGATTTTGTTAGAGGTATTTCTTCTGCATCATAATTAATAAAAGAATCTACATCAGCACCAGCCCAACCAAATATTGCTTGGTCATCATCACCAGCTACCCACACATCACATTTTGTTTCTTGTTCTATTTTATTTATCATTGACCATTGTATTAATGATAGATCTTGTGCTTCATCTACGAATATTACATCTAATGGTGGTATATCGTTTTCATCTAAAAATTTTTGTATCATGTCAGTAAAATCAATTAACCCATAAGTTTTTTTGTAGTTATTTATTTCTTTTTCTATGGCATCTAGTTTATCTCTTTCTATTTTAGATAAATGCTCATTTAGATCTAACTGTTCTAATACAGATATTTGTTTTACTCTTGCAAGATTTATTAAACTTAAATACTCACTATCTGATGAAAATATACCGTTCCAATTATTTGTTTCATACGATGCATATTTAATTTGAATACCACAAGTCTCACCTATTCTCTTGTAGTTAAGATCTTGCATAACGTTTTCTTCTTTTAGTCCAAGTCTATTAAATGCTAATGAGTGTAATGTTTGAAAATATTTTATATCTTTTTTTGTAAGTTCTGTTTTTATTTTTAAAAATCTGTCCCTTGCTTCACCTGCAGCTTTCCTAGTAAATGCAAAATATCCTATACGATTTAATTGTGTGCCTTGGTCAACATACTTTTGTACTTCATTTAATAATCTTCTAGTTTTACCTGTGCCTGGTGGACCTACTACTTTATATCTCATTAGTAATTACTCTCTTTTCTTTCTACAGGTTTGTATTCTATTTTATCTATATGTAATTGTTTAACTCTACATACTTTTATTGTCTTACCATCTACATTTAAAGAGTGATTAAACTCTACATCACATTTGTCTTTTAATTTTTGTGCTATTCTTTCTTCCGGTATTTTCCAACTAGAACCTAGATGATCTAAAAAAGAATTAAATCTAAAAAAGTGATGACCATCTTCTGTCAAACAAGACCCACTATTAATTTGTATTCTTTCTCTTGCTCTTGGTCCATTAACACAATATTGAAATAGTTCTTCTTTTAATCTATCACCTATCTGTGTGCCTGCTGGTGGTGTAATCTTTGTAGAATTTTTTCTAAACTCTGTAAGCTTTGCTCTAAAATCTTTTGGTTTTAACGGCTCGTGATATATACCTGTCTGTTCCCATATCAAATCTAATAGTTCTGTTTGTTTAGTAATTAGTCTTCTGTGGTTTGCAACAACACCTGCTTTAGTTCCATCAGGTAATGCTACGTTAAATCTATATTCTGGTTCTGCATACATTATAATTTCAAAGTCTGTAATGTCTGGAAACATTGTAATACTATCTGACTTGACTCCAAACGGTCTTGAATAACAAAGACTACGCATACACTTACTATGTATTGGATCTTCATAACAAGTATGACCTGCAGTATCTTTTCGCCATGCAGATATTTTAGAATCTAATTTTGTTTTATCCCATGGATCTTCTAAATAATTATAGTTTGCTTTTGCAACTTGATCTGGCCATTTATCTTTATATTTTTTTTAGCAAAGACCATATAATTATACATAAACCTATCTCTACCATCATCTAACTTTCTTTTAGAACATAATGCTAGACATGGTGGACCATCACTAAATTCTTCATGTGTTCCTACTAAAATATTTTTATATGTTTGATCAACTAACTTATCTAAATCTTCTTTACCTATTCTACTTTGATAAGCTATTTCTAAAAATTTTTCTAAATCTAATTTGTTATTGTCTTTATCTACTGCATATCTTTTTGTATTACCATTATTATAGTATGGTAAGTTTATAAAGTTTCCTGGTTTTATTTCTCCTTTGTCATCTTCCTTTAATTCTTTCTGTTTTGGAAAAATTTCTGTATCAGGATCTAATCCAAGTGGCAGAAGAAAAGATTTCAGTGCCGAGATTAGATCGACAGTTGGTATTGGTTCTTTTAAAAACAAATAACAATGCAGCCCTCCACTTTTAGATAATAATGGTACTAACGGTAATTTAAATTGTTGAAATAATGCTAAATAATTTTCAACTTTAAAACTTGAATAATCTTTTGAGTCTATATCAATACAACCAAACTGAACTGTTTTATCTAATCTACATGGTTGTATACCTATAGATATTTTACCTGCAATGTGATCTCTATAATCACCTTGTGTAATAGGTCTACCAGCCCACTCGTAGTTTGGTTTAAGTTTGTTTTTGTCTGTGTCTAATTGTGCCGAAGACATATCGGCGATACCAAAGTCTCCTTGGTATCCAGTAAATAATTCTATAAATTTATCAACCATAAAGATCCCGGGTCGGGACGACTCCACTCTCGCTTTGCCGTCCCTATCTCCTCCACAGAGGTAGAATTAGTAGTTAGATTCCTCTTGAGTTGCAGCTGCAGCTTTTTGCTGACTGTTTTTCAAAGAGTTATAAAAATCTCTAGCCATTTGATATAGGCCGGCATCGTCTACTTTTTTTATCATAGACACGTTATAACCATGCCAAGTAAAACTACCCGTGTTCTCTACAGAATTTAATTTATAAATTCTAGAAAACGTAGGTGCTTGTAAAGATTTTCCTGATTTAGGATCAACTTCAACTTCATTCTCCATCAACGAGTTCCATTGTCTACTGACTTTTAACTGTGTTGATTTCATTGTCATCAAAGCTTTCTCCGGTCTCTCACCATTGATAATTACAAAGTGATTTGCTGTTTTGATAATTTCATTTCCATTATCTAACATATCTTTGTTTCTATCATTTTGAGTTACCTTTGACATAACTCCAGGTCCTCTGTCATTATGTATAGGTCTACCTTCTC
>Ga0181397_1000346_pt1 | contig 17649 bp, 33 predicted proteins | sample 20SPOviralmetaG_FD_130126 | JGI IMG/M metagenome (GOLD analysis project Ga0181397, IMG submission 130126) | Marine viral communities from the oligotrophic San Pedro Time Series (SPOT) site, San Pedro Channel, CA, USA - 20 SPOT_SRF_2011-02-23 | ecosystem: Environmental > Aquatic > Marine > Strait...
GACTATTTCTTGCTCCGATTTTCCGGAAACCCACATATTTAGGGCTACTGTTTGAACTTCTTTTGCCATTACTGTCTCGGAAATTCTCTTAGAAGTAAATCCTGTTAGGGTAAATTTAGGTTCCTCTAACCAAACTCCATCTTCCCAAGAAATCAATCCGGCATTTCTATTCTTTGTGATTCCTACGCCTAATGATTCAAAGTATTTCTCAAATTCTAGAATAACAGGGTGTTCTTCTAGACCTAGTAAATTAGGAAAGATAGTTCTAACTTCTTCATTTATTTTTTCAAGAGATGAAAAAGCCGACTCTATAGAATCTACCTTGACATAGATTGAGTCTGTGTGTCCATAAACTACTTCCATATTACTCCCCTCCAAAAGCATCTTCCCAAATAAATTCAGAAGAAGTTCTTCTAGTACGCAATCCCCATTTCAATAACTTATGGACGGACTCTAACCACAAAAAAGTGACATAAAGCCAAATCATAAATAAAACTAAAACCAATAATACCATCAAAGCACCACCACCAATAAGGTGACGATGGTGGCAATGTTGACGATGTTGACCATCATCAAAATCTTATTGCTTCTCTTGACATTAGCCAGTAGTTCGCTGAGTGTTCCGTTTGTTGTTTTTTGTACTTCTATCAATTCATCTAAATTAAACATTTTTCATTCCTCTTCTATTTTTATTCACTACAGTTGACCTGTAGTGTTTTACATAGCACGCAAAGCAGTATTTTTTAGAAGGATGAGTAGTCCTAACTAATTTTCTACATCTAGTGCATCTATTCATTTACTACCACCTTTGATAGTTCTAGGGCGATAATTCCCACTATTTTAATCATTCTTCTTCACCTGTAATTTCCTTAATGATTCTTTCTGCTTCACATAACTTACAGTGATATTTGCTTTGAAACTCCGGTCTATGTATCATTGGTTTTACGCACTTCATCTTTCCATCACCCTTCTAATATCGAATGTCTTCTTTTCTAAGAATAAGTAATTTGTGCAAAGGACTAGTAATGGCATCCGGCAGACTTTTTTGCCATCTATTTCAATCTCTATAATATCTCTTTCTACTTTATCTTTAGAAGAGTCTGTGGTAATGTAATAGTGTATGTAGTCGTAATCTTCTAATTCTTCATGTAAAAGAAAATAGTCGGAATCTTCATTCATTGTATAGTGGTTCATCCTTCCATCTCCTTTACTATCCATGCCAACACACCATAAACAGGATTAGCACCATAAACACACCAACCAAAATTACTTCTATCATTTTTAGTTTCGTACGCAGACATTTCTTCTGCACTCCAACGATATAAACATGGTCTGTAAAAAGGAATATCGCCTGTTTTTTCTTCGGCTTCTAGTAATACAATTTTTCCTAAGCCTTCATGTGGTGGTAATTTACTTAATTGTGAACTCATCCTTCCATCTCCCTTGCTGTAAATGCGGCCTTACGAATAGCCTCTCTTGCACTAGCAGTAATGCTAGCGGCTAGGTCTACATTCGCCCAACCGAATCCCTTGAAGGCAAGGATACCATAGAAGGAAGCCATCAAACGCTTTACAGCCATTTGGTTGTTGTTCCACTTAACGACAGCCTCCTTATCTCCAGCCTTCCTAGCCTCCTTCATGTACTTCTTGTACTCGCCTCTCAACTCTTTCAAGTCGATAAGGGAGCGAGGCAATAATCCCAATTTGTCAGTCTTGAAATAACGCATATCTTTCTCGTAGTCTTCTGCTACAGGTTGTAGATTCTGTGGAGTATTCAAGTCAGCACTGAATAGCGTTGGCTCTTCTGTAAGAGTTTCAAACGAGATATTCCTAGCAATAATCATACTAGGATAAAGACCAGCAAAATCAAAGGCGGCTACATTATAATGCAATCCGTTAGTACCTTCGTCAGTAGGATTGTAAATCATAGCACCCGAATAAGATAGGCTTACTCCGCACTTCTTACACTCTCTTAGTGTCTTCTCGTTTGGATTCTTATGATTGCACTTATCGCAGACTTTGAACTTAGGCTTCTCTCCAGTTGGGGCTTTCCACCAAGCGTTTCTCATAAAGTAGATTGAACCCATGTTAGAAGCAAAGAAGCAAGCATCGAAAGGAGCAATTAGTAATCGCTGTAAAGAAAGAATGGCTTCACTACAGAAGTTAGTTTCATCAATCTTTACTAGCAGTTCTACATCTATCAAAGCATACTTCAAGTAGGCTTGAGTGTCTTCTAGCCAGCCTCTACGATAAAACTCGTTAGCATCTTCAAATTTAGTTTCCTTAGATTTACCTTCACCGAATAATGCAGTAGAAACATAATCTAGAGATAGGCTAGGTAGTGTGCCTTTCTGTGCATCATTCCACTGTCTTTCAAAAGCCATATCTAAGTTTAGGGTAATTCTACCTCGGATAGGTTGAGCAGTAGCATGATAGCCATTCTCCTCTTTCGTAAATCTTACCTTACCATCCTTGACCTTTATTCCATCAACAACTCCTAATGGAGAAATAATGCTAGGGTCAATATCGTAAAAGGCACATCTAGAAAACAACTTAGGAAGGTCAGCCCAATTACCAAACCATGCAATTAACATGTCGGGGTCTTTAACCATCATAGTTCCCATAAAGTTTTCAAGCATGTCTTTTTCAGTATCAAATACTCTTAATGTTGAGTCAGTTCTTCTTTTTTTATTTTCAAAAAGTTTATCATGTGATAAAATTAATTTATGCTCATTCATTCTTTTAGGAAACCATACCCATTGGTAGTAGTCCTCATCGTAATTATCATACATTACAATAGTAGTAATCTTATCGTGGTGTTCTCCACCTTGTTGCCATTCCATATCCCAATACCACTTACGCATATCGTACTCTTTGATTTCTTCTAATCGGTCTACACAATATCTGTAGGTGTAAGGCACATCAGCCTCGTAAGTTCTAGAAAAGGTATTCTTCAAATTCCTCAAGTCTTCCGGCATTTCTGCATAGACTTTCTTCAATCGAGTACCTTCGAGATTAACCCAATCGCCTCTCTCGTATTCTATTTCCCTAGTAATGTACTTACTAGGCTGGTAAGTAGGTGGTTCCTTACTAGTCTCTTCCACAAAAAAGTATGGGCGAAACGGAATAGTAGAACTGTGCTTAGTACCATCTTCTCTCCACGATAAATAAATATTTGAATTGTTATGTGAGATTATCATTTAATCACTCTTCTAGTCTTGGCGTTTTAATCAATAGGCGGTCTTCTCCCACCAAAAACAATGGGAAAGCATCTTTCAAATAGAACTCAATAGTTCCGCTTTTGAAGAATTTATGGATAGGTCCACTGAAAAGAACAGTGGCAGACTGTCCTGTTGAGTGTAGTAATTCTTCTGTGGTTAATTCATGTGAGTAAGACTTTCGGCCTCTATCAGTAGATGAAAAACGAACAGAAGAAGATTCTAATGTAGGTGTATCGGAAACAGCCTTGAAGTCTATTTCATAGATTCCTGTACCCACTAACTCGCAGAACTCCATTGTCCTAGAGAACACCGTAGCGTCTATAGATATGTGGCCTTCGTATTGTGTAGTGTTAAAGTATGGCATTCCTTCTTCTACGATTAGACGATTCATTGCAGACACTCTATGGATTACATCTAAACTAGGGTGAGTCTGTACTGTGTTTAGAGTAAATTGGTTAGCACTAGTGTCTGTAATTGTTAATCTAGTGCCACCTTCGATAGTAATCTGTCCCTTGAATTTCTTTAAGATTGGAATTATTTCCGATATTCTTAGCGTTGCATTGACGCCCAAATCCTTAGTCTGTGTCCAAACTGTATTTGCTTCTTCTTGAGAAACTTCAACTAGAGGAATAGAAACTCTAAGAATGAAACCTGCATCGGCATTCCAAACTTCTAACGAATCATTTAGTTGCACCAAGAAAGTAAAGTCCCCAATACTATCGCCCTTAAGGCCACTAGCAACGGAGTACTTTCCAGCACCCTTCACACTTGTAATTGCATCTAGAAGTTCCTTTGATTCAACTCTAAGTTGCATCAAATATCACCACTCTTAACACAGTCTAGGCCCTTCCATGTTACTTCACCTTCTCGGCTAACAGTTAGGACATTGAATCTCTTATTTAAAAGACTAGGGAAGTATTTACTGCTCTTAACATAGGCTTCGTATTCCATTCCCTTAACAGTATTCCTTTGTGTAGTTCGTATTACACTCCAAAGATGAGAGTCCCACTTATTCCAAATTGGTTGAGGGTCTTCATCTCTAAAAGGAGGCTTGGTATGAGTGATGTAAATTTGGTCGCAGTCAATCGCCTTCGCTTCCTTTAGAACCTGCCTAAAGGGATTGTTTCGTTGCCACCAATCTTGTTGCTTTGCTGTCTTCATAGGTCGCATTCTAGCGTTCTCCATTCCCGTCATGTAAAGAGTACAGTACTCAAGCCATGTATCAATTCCATCCCAAACAAATAGAATCTCTTCTGTCTTAGCCGCTTCTCTTGCTAGAGCAATAAATGACCTAATGTTTCCTTGTGTTTGGTATGGTAGTAGTTCACCGTCTTCTCCGTATTCTGCCGGATTGTAGATAGTAATTCTTTCAGTAGAATCGTGGTTTGCTTTCCATGTTGGTACTCCGCCATCATCTACATCTAAGTAGAAGGTTCGCTTATCAGTATCCATTGCTATTCCGCTTTTACCGGTCTTAGCATCGCCTTCTATTCCTAGTCGCATTCTCCTAGGAGCATCCTTGGCCATCTTAGTCTGTGCTAGAATCTTGGCCCTCATACTGTCAATGTCAATCTCCGTTTGTTTTTCTTTTCTTTTTTGCATTTTTATTCACCTTTCGATTTTGTCCATTCTTGGACTAGTTCTTCTACTTCTTCTTCTGTATCTAGTTGTAGTCTAGTTTCCTTATCTCCGATGTGGAGTTTAACGAAATATTTTCCGCTTTCGTAGTTCTCTTTCCATGTGATAAACTGAATATCAGTTAGGCACACTGTCCAAGTATCAGCCTTGGTAAGGAAACCGCTTTCAAAAGTAATAGTATCACTCATTAGTATTCACCCAATTAGTATAGTTGGTCGTTAGTTCGATAAATTCTTCTTCATTCATCATCTGCCGAATAGCGTCTGCATTAGAATAGATTCTAACATCGTAGAATAATTCATCCTTTTTTACATTTTTACGCCTATCCGCAATCTTCCAAGAAATGTGAGCAATATTTCTAAAGGAAATAATAGCCCTACTTGTTTTAATCATCTTTTTAGTTATCGTTAATTTATTCATAGTTCTCACCATAGTAGTGGGCTTCGCACCCACTTGAGCAACATTGTATGGTAACTTGCTTGCACACGCACATTAGAGTTAGTTAGCCGACTCAAAACCAATCAAGGTTTTCTTCTTCGTCGTCGGCAATCTCAACGACTTGGCCTTTTCTTTCAGTAACTAAAAGACCGGACATGTTGATGGTGGATGGTTCCATGCCATCATCTCCTTCTCGCATAGAAGTACGCCCAACAACAACCACTTCGGAACCAATACCGAAGTCAACTTCGATATGTTGAGGAACCCAACAAGTAGTCATTCCGTCAGTATCGTAATCGAAGTCTGCATTAAGGTCAGTAATGTTCAGGATTCTATTTCCGTTAGAAGTAGGGGTCATGTTCATATTACAAACCGTACCCATAGTAATCACAAACCGTTCAACTGCTGGTAGGTCGCGCTGTTCCATGTGCCTATCATCAAGAAGAGATAGAGATACTACCTTGTCGGCTAGAATACTGCTGGCTAAGTTGTAAGGAGTCATAGGAGTTTCCCGATGTGTATCTCCTTCGGGGTCTAGTTCTGCATTGTATTCCCAACCTTCCAGAGTCTTCTTAGTGTAGCCGTAAATGTAGCCTTCTCTATTACTATCCTTAATGACCGGCATGTGGATAAACTCAAAAGTTCTTGGTAAGAATTCAACACCATTTTGATTCTTATAAGAGAAATGGTACATTTGGTAGTCAGCATCATCGCCAACCTTACCAACGAATATTCCGCTTCGGCGCATTAGTTCCTTGGCCAGCGGCTTACCGTAGTTCTTGTTCTCTCCACCATTAGTGTACCGCTTTGTAACATCCAAAGGAATAACAATAGTTCCGTCTTCCAATGTTTCTGCTCCGTCTGCTAGAACGCTTAGTGTTCTCGTCTGTTCTTCTCCATCGAATACTCGACTAACGGTGTATTTTCCGTCTTCTGTTTCTTCAACTGTAGCAACAAAGCCTTCTTGATAGGCTTTGTAAGCGTCACGCTTCCATTCTTCAATCGCCCTTCGTCGGTTGTAGGCCATCATATCCCTTGGTTCTTCTAGAGAAACAAAGAACCCAAAGGCACTATCTCCCCAAGATTTACGCTCGGTATTGTTTGTTCGCTTTTTCATGCTTATCTGTTGATGAGCGTAGGCTCGCCACAGACCCTTTGCTAGGGTCGAGTCGGTTTCTACGCCGTTCGTCTTGCATATCTCTTCAAATTTCAGTCGTGCATCCTCTTCCGAGATGCCTAACTTCTCCGCTGCTTTATTTATTTCGTTTTGCATTTTTTTTACCTCCTATTGTAGGTTTCCCACCATCCATGATACAAGTAATTTAGGGGTCATGTTGTGGGAACGCCATTCTCCTTCTCCAATTACTCGTAGGAATTTCAGTTTTTTGTTGCTATCCATTTCCGAAGAAACGATATAATCATGCAACCCTATGCAAATCTCCTTAGTGGAGATTCCTTCATAGATTAGATTGTGTAGATTTTTCAGTGCTTCGTTTGGATTGTTATTCAATATGTTCATTGTAATTTGTTCGTACTTTTTGAGGCCCTTTTCGATTTGAGTCGTCAGTCGTATGCCGGATGCGACTGATGCCTGTAGTTCGGTAAGTGTCCTTCTCATATCACCGTTGAAGGCATATATAAACGACCTAATTTCTTCGGGGACCGGATAATTTTCCGCCTCTAGGATTTTGACAATTGCTTCTTCAATCACTTCAAAGGTTAGGTTTTTGAAGAAGTAATTAGCACAACGAGATTGTAGAGCATAGATAATCTTGTTTCGATTATTACAAGTAATGATGAATCGTATATTTGATTCATAACGCTCCATCAATCTCTTAAGTGCGTTTTGTGCATCATTAGTCATACCATCCATTTCATCTAACAAAACCATTCTAAATGGGACATCTCCAATAGCGGAGTCCTGTGCTATACTCTTTATTTTAGTCCTAACAGTTTCTAGCCTCCTATCGTCGGAAGCATTAATCTCAAAAAAGTTAGAAGTAGAATCCTCACCTAGAAGGGCTTTTGCCAAGGCAACTGCGGCTCCTGTTTTACCAGTTCCCGAATTACCATAAAGCAAAAGGTTAGGGCATTCCTTATTCAAAACCCAATGTTCAGCATCCATGACAAAATGTTCTTGTCCCAAAACATCGGATAATTTACTCGGTCTGTACTTTTCAGTCCATAGCATACGCTACACCTCGCAATCCCCAAACGCTAGTTCTAGTTTCATTATCATAACCTAAGTTATCAAATTGTTTTCTCTTCATTATTTGACCCACCACTCTTTTGTGTTGTTGCCAAAAGGCAGTTTCCGATTCGTAATGGTAGATAGTATTCTTATTCTTGACAACTTGAGTTGTTTTCAATGTAGATAAATAGTCTACAATTTGTTTTGTATTCATAGGCTTTCCTTCGTTCTCAAGTAATTTAATTATTTTATTTTGTAATCTTTTGTGTTTCATTTGTATTCCTCCTTTATGTACCAAATATCTAGTTTATTTTTTTCATCATGTCCTATTTTTACAAAGCACTTTCTTTTCATTATGTTGACAAGAACATTCATACTTTGAATATAGAAATGGTTGGACTTAGAACCTGTCCTATTATTTTTAAAATTAGAACAATAGTTCTGTATTTCTCTAGTGTTCTTTGGTCCGTTTCTCTCTAAGTATGTTTTTATTCTATTCTGTAATCTTTTATGTTTCAATTTTTATTCCTCCAGCCTTGTTCTATGCTAATTAAGTCAGCATATCTAGGTAGAATCTTGCTCAGTTCGGGCATAGTAATACCCCACTTTAGTTTCTTATTCAAGTAATTGTAAATTTCGTCAGTTGTTTTTGGTCCTGTTTTCAAATACCTTTTTAGATGCCTAATGGCTACAACATTGGCCATTAGAAATCACCAAACGAAACAGGTTTTATTTCTTTCTTCTTGTGTTTTCTTATTCTCTTCTCTCCTAATCCAAGTAGTCTGCATTCCGCATTGTTCAACTTAGTCTTAGCAAAGTTAGAAAACTCCTCGCTTTTGAGAAGTTGCTTAAGTACCCTTTCATCACTACCTTTCAAACCTAATCTTCTACATAGGCTAGGCACTTTAGAGTAGGGGCGGCGTTGGGGCATTCTCGGTCTTGTAAATGTTTTACCGCTATGAGAATAGGCTAACATCTCTTTAAAATAATGAGAAGGCCATCTTCTTTTTACAATAGTGTCTATGAATAATAGACGGTTAGGGTGAATGTTTTCAGCCAACCAACTTATGATTTGGACATCCGGTGGATTATTGAATTGTATCAGTTCTAGTACCTTTTCTCTATCACTTTCTTTTAGGTAGTCTAATACTAGAGAGAATACATCTCGTTCTAAATTATTAGGTTCTTGACTTCTAGGGGCGAGTTCTGCAAACTGTTCTTGCCTGTAATTTATCTTACCTGCTCTTTTTATCTTAACCATATTTTTTATTTCATTTGGTATTGATTTTTGATTGATGCTGGTTAGAATGATAGTCCCCCGATACTTTCTCAAAACATTTAGAATTTCATCTGTTTTTGGTTTATAGTGTACTTCTTCTATAATGATTCCCAAGTCTAAAGGAAAGGAAAGAACATCTCTTATTGCCATCTCATCAGCATAAAGAACAAGGGCATTGGGTAGCATTTTATTAGCCGTTGTTGTTTTCCCTGTGCCGGTTTTCCCAACAATTATAATTGGCTTATCTCGTTTAATCGTAGTCAGTGCCATTTATTATTCCTCTTATTTTCATTATTTTTTCTATCCCAACTAGGGTTAGGTGTTTTTTGTCAATTAGCATTTTAACTATGACATTGTGTTCGTGAATGTGATTCTGTAATTTAATTAAGTGTTCGGGAATTAGGTTCATTAACCTATCATTATTTTTTATTCCACTAATTCTTAATATTGGTCTTGGTCTTTTTTTGTTTTCTTTTTCTACTATGTTATTTACAATTCCATATAGAAAAAGAGTTTTACTGATTTGGCTCAGTAAGGGTAGTTCTCCCCGCATTAAGATTAAAGGTCTAACACTATAACCGAGTCTAGAGTTTTCACTCCTAAACAATTCAATATTATAGGTTGGTTTGACTAAAAGAATACCAATTAAAGTATTTTTATTCAGCATACCTAACCACTGCACCTATGTATTCGTTTTTTTGTTTGAGTGCTGTAACTACATTCGCTATAATAAATGCTTCATAGTCCAATTTTTCTCCAGATATAGTCAACACTAATCTTCCTTCATAAGGACTCTCGTTTAATTCTTCTAGATGTATTGTGCTTTCTGCCTTTATGTTTCGCCTAATCATCATCTCAGTGCTTAAGTGGCCTATAGCATAAGCATCAATAATTTTCATTTTCTCTGATAGGTTGAAAACGAACTGTGTTGCTACTCCATGGTCAATGATTAATTGTTCTGCTATAGGTGTAGTCATTTACAAATCACCTACAATAGCCTGTATTTCTTGTACTGTGCTAGAATCTATTGCATATTTGTCATTTCGTATCGCATGTATCCTCGCTAGTTTCAAAGAATATTTGTCATTCTTTTTCATTATTAGTTCTGCTTTTATGTGTAATACTATTCTAGGCATAAATGAATACTTAGATTCATCTGCTTTAGAAACTAATTTTCTAAGCATGTTAGAAAGCAATTTATGATTTATAGAAGAAAGCCCCGATACATAACCAATGGATATGTATTCGTTGTCACCCCTATAGGCTATTTCAAAACTAGAGAAGGCGTTTTTAGAATCTACCTTTGCCCCTATTACAACTAAGTATAAGTCTATTCTAGGAGGGGAATAAATCACTAATGAATCCGATTTTTCATTTGGTTGATATTTTGCATCCATGTCTTTGATGAGAATCCCATCGAAACCATCACTGATTGATTGGTTGTAGAACGCTGTAGCGTCCTCATTTTCTTCGGACCTAATAGGGAGGCATGGAAGGGTTTCCATCGTTTTTAGCCTAGTAGAAAACGGCATATCTAGCAAACAATTGCCACCCATAGAAAGACAGTCTAGGATAACATACCTCAAATTGCTAGGTTCGGGGGTTTTCTTGTGTAGTATTTTCAAGACTTCATAGTAATCTATGGGCTTTTCATCTCCGTCAACACAATACAATTCGGCATCTAAAATAAAATCAGATGGGCAATCTAGAATTTCCTGCTTCGTTTTCATTGGCAAGTTTAGTAGTTTGCCTTTTCTGTTAAAGAAAATTATATTATCCTTTTTCTTATGAATCTGCACTCTTATTCCACTATATCTGTATTCACAAATAGAGTTAGTGGGTTGTCCATTTAACCTAGAATAAGATTTACCTAACATAGGTGGAACAAACAAACCATGTTTTGTTTTGTTTGTCAATTTTCTATTACTAGAATAAGCATAATACATAGTTTCTAATTCGTGCATTTTAGAATCCTTTTCTACATATGATGGCTCCAAATCAAAGTGCTTGCTTAGAACATTAATTATGATTCTTTTTCTATCCATTTTTAGTTTCGGTTCTCTAACCCAAAAAGAAATGAACCATTTTCTTTCTAGGGAAGAGAGGCTTTCAATGACCTCCGAGAATAACTCAAAAGAACCACTTTGCCTACAGTCCATTTCTAAAAGACGCATGACCATATTCAAACTATAGTCAGCAGATTTTTGTTTATCACGCTCAAGGCTAAATATCCCCTTTCCTAAATTATCTCCGTATACTTCCAACTCTTCAACGAATATGCCGAAGTGTTCGCAAATCCACTTTTTGCTTTTGTGTTTTCCTATGTGAGAACTATCCAAATCTAGAGTTAGAATCTTTAGTAGTTGGAGTGGGTTTATGTGTTTAGAACCAAATGCTTGAAGAATTAGTCGAGTCTGTTGCGCTGTTGTTTTCCTTTGCATCGTTTCGCAAAGTCTTGCTAGATGGCTCATTGTCATTATCTTCCACCTTTACTTCTTCTACTCCAGCCGTGAATATTTTAGTATTTACGAGTTTAATCAGTTCTTCTATGTATTGGTATTTACCCTGTCTTGTTGTTTTAAGAAACCAAAGATAACTCGCTAGTTCAATCCATTCACTCTTCTTCATCTTCTTCCACATCCGAAAGAATCTTATTATGTATTCTAGGTATATTGGCAATCATAGTATTGATTGTATTCGATAGGTCATTAAGACCCTGTTGTTCTGCGGCGTACTGCATAAAGGTTAGAGTTCCAATAGTCACAGGCAATGCTATGTGATTTATTTCTCCGCCTAGAATTAGACACCAATGAGAAACAAACGCTCCTCTTATCAATTCATTTGAGTTAGCAACTATTGGCCAAGATTCAGTAAAGGCTATTCTTTCCTTATGCGGTAGTTCTGCTGATGCTTCTACAGTCTTACACCAACTTACAAAGTTTTTCTGCTTAGTTCTGTTTCTCAATGTTCTCATTAGTCTTCCTCCAATATTTCTCCTAGCATTTGGTATAGGAGTAGGGCTTCCTCTTTATTCATTCGTATTCCTTTCTTAGTAGGTTTATCATTCTTATACCAACGAAGGTCTATTACATCAATCTTCCAATAGTTTCCTTGGTAGACTCTTATCGAGTCTTCGCTGTTTCTAGGTATCTCTCCTACGAATGCTAATTCACTCAATTTGCATTCCCTCCTTGAAAGTGGCTAGTGCCTTTCTACTAGTGAAATATTGGGGGGACTCTAAATTAGATAGACAGTTGGCAATCCAACACGCCCCACCTATACTTGAAATTTGAACAATTTCATATTGTTCTCCGTTGACTTCAACCATCTCGGTAGTGTTTATCTCTGGAACTAAACCATACATTCTTGTGACTTCTGCGGATACTTCTACTAAGTTATCAACAACATACTTGATGATGTGCGCTCTTTGTATTGGTATCTTTGGCGCAACATTAATCTTCATTGTTCCTGTCATTTTACAAACAAGGCACTTATTTCCCTCACATATAGGACAGGCTATTTCTGCCGCATAGGGAGCAGGTAATGTTACAGTCACGGCTCTCTTCATAGTATCACTCAAGAAGAACTGCTACATCGGTTGTTAAAAACATCATCGCAATAGAGAAGGCCGCAGAAACGCTACTCTTTGTGACAAGAGTAGGGTCAATGATTCCATCTTCTAGAAGATTGGAAATGGATATAGTCTTGGCATTAAAGCCTTGACTTCCTCCTTCCATCCAACCAGTTAATACCTGTTTGTCCTCTAGTTCATACTCACAATTATTCAAGAGAGTTTCTATTGGTGCGGAAAGTACATCTTTAGACATGAAATCATCGGAATGTATTTCATGTTTCCAATATGGATAATATTGTGATAGAGTTAATCCCCCGCCAACAATATATCCACCATCCAATGCCGCCTTAGTAGCGTTAAGTGCGTCGTCAAGTCTTTCCTTAGTATCTCTCATTTCAACAGAAGAACCAGCACCCACACGAATTACTGCGATACCTCCGCTAAGTCTAGAGATTCTTTTAGAGATGCTTTCCTTCACGAAGTCATTCGTACCTAATTCGTGGAGTTTTCTCAAGGCTTCTATTCTTTCAACAACTGCCTCTCCTCCATCTCCACCAATGATAGTAGTCTTGACTTTATCAATCACGACCTTAGTGCAACTACCTAGAGTATTTTCATTGACTATTCTTAGGTCGTCGTCTGCTTCTTCTGCATAGGCTTTACCACCTACTACTGCAATCAAATCCTTTAGTTCGTCTAGTTGGGCGTCACCATAGTTCGGTGTTTCAATAACTCCAACATCAAGCCTACCTTGTGCTACATTCAATAGCACATTTTGTAGTGCTAGGTTCTGCAATCCTCTACAGACTAATAGCAGTGGCCTTCCTTTTTGTGAAGCATATTCACAAGCAGGTAGAATATCTTGGAACTTTCTAATGATTTTGTTAGTGGATAGGATGAGTGGATTTTCTAAAACACAATCTCCATTATCCCGATTAGCAAACAAGTGACTAATGTAGCCGCTCTCTAATTCTAATCCTTCCTTAATCTCAAAAGAAGTATTCAAGTCTAGACTTTCCTCGACTGAAACTACTCCGTTTCTACCAACTGCTTTGAAAACCTCGGCAATAAGTTCACCTAGTTTCTCATCATTGTTGGCCGCAATAGTAGCAATCTTTTGAATATCATCGTCAACGACGGGGATGCTTCTACTATCCAAATAGCCAAGAAGACCATCTCTAACATCTGTTAGGTAGGTTCTCCATTCGTGAATACTTCTATCATCTCTAAATTCGTGTAGCGATTTACACAATGCCCTAGCCAAAATACAGGCAGTAGTAGTACCATCACCTGCTTTTGATTGGGCCTTTGATGCTAAGTCTTGAACGAGTTGTACTCCCAACTGAACATAGGGGTCTTCGGAACGGACATATTTAGTGATAGTCACTCCGTCATTTATGACAACTGGAGGGTTGCCTTGTAGAATAACGGTCTTCGCTTGTGGCCCAAATGTTGGGGCTACAGTATCAGCGACTAAACTAATGCCCTCTAGCAGTTTCTCCCCTACTTCCTTTCCGTTTAGAATCACTCTTCTTCCTCTCCTTTGTTTTTTAGATACCAATTATAGAATAAATCCATTCTTTCTCTCGCTGATTGGCGGGTTATGATGTAATATAATTCTCTATACATTCCTTCATACTTCATTCAATCACCGCCATAATATCTTCAATCTTAACAATAGTAAATTCATTGTAAGTGAAATGTCTATTTTCTGCGTTGTAGATTGCCTTCTTTCCAATGAGGCTACCATCCTTTTGACAGTCATGTACCAATGCAATGTTGTCATTGATAGAAACAATGCCACTCTCGCTAAGAACTTCTTCCGTTTTCAGTATTACCCATTCTCCAATTGCTCTCATAATTATCTCATCTCCTTTCAGTATATAATCCACCATATTAAGTGGTCAATCCGTTGTCTGCATCCATTTCTAATTGGAATTCCCAAGCGTGGTAGGAGGCATGTCCTGCTAAGAACCCGCCAGCCTCTCTAATAATTCCCGTAAATGATGAGCCGCATACATTACAAAAGACAGTGACTATTCTTTCATCTATGTAATGCCCATTCTCTGTTATTACTTCCACTATCTTTCCTATGTCTTCTTTTTTGTATTTCATCTAAACCATCCCGCATTTTTCTTTTTAATGTATATGTGGTTTTCCGGCCACCATTCCGGTCTTCTATTCTTTTTCCAAGTGGCGAAGTCCCACTTACCCTGTAGGTAATAGTGGCGATAGGACTTGATAACAAAGTCCCAACTGTGTCTTTCCTTTGGTAGTCTATAAATATCTGCCATAGCAATAGATACAGGAGTCAAGTCTTCCTCTTCATAAGAGAAAGTGAAACTGTCGCCAATTCTTTTTTCTGTACCGTGAATCTTACCATACCTAAATGTGTATTCTTTACATAGAGCAATGGCATGATTGTATAGCCACATGTAATTCGCTTTGTTTTGTCTAGCCCAAATAGTGCTAGGATGATTCAACATAGCAGGTTTCATTAGATAGTTGAAGTGAGATTCTTTGTGGAACTCTTTCAGTTCTCTCAAGGAAGGTTCTCTCCCGTGACATTCCCAAAACAAAAAGTAAAGGCAATTTGTATGTAGCATTTGACAACTCTCGGTTGGCATTTTTACTACATGCTTATCTAACATTTGTTGCGCTGATAGTACTGGGTCTTTGGTCAGTGCAAATATATTCATTCTTCATTTCTCCATTGTTCTTCTGTGTAGTCTTCATCAAAATCATTCAAGTGCTTGTAAGTAGTGCCGTTATTCTTAGTGACTTCCATCATGTCCTTTGCGAACTTACAGCCAAGTTTTCTGTCTTCTTGATACAGCCGTATGAAAGTGAGTACACCCTCGTAAGACCCCCACTTCTTATCCATTCTTTCAATGTGATATTTTAGGTCGGCGGCAGAAACATAACCCTCTTCGACACCATCAATGAGCATTCGATGATTGAGATAACCAAGCAGGTATTCAATGCCGTCGTCGCTCATAGCCATTCAAATCAACTCCTTGAGTATGTTCCAAGATGAATTGTAAATACGATGATTGGTATAAGAACTCATGGCGTCAAGTGCTTGTTGAATGCCTTCACGCAATCGCTCGACTTCTGCGAGGGCTTCAATGTACTTCTTCAAAATCTCATTGTCTCCTTTAACTGCTTCGGCCAGTGTATCGTTTTCTTCACGCAACCGCTTGACTTCTTCAAGGAGAAGTGGTGCGTCTGCTATGAGTAATTTATTTGCCTCGTTAGCCATATTTACTTTCGTGCCTTCCCAATTATCATGTCCTTCGTATTTGTCTGTGTCAATCATTCAATCATCTCCTCTTGCTTCATCATTACATATTCATAGACGCTACCCATGTAGCCTTGTGATACTGAATCAAGCCATTCTTGATAGGTGTCATTATCCTCTTCAGAATCCTTTGGAGAGAAGTCAGCAATAATGTCCCGCAGTTCTTTGTGTTCTTGTTCATACATCTGCAACCGCTTGACTTCTGCGAGCAGTAGTGGTGCGTCATGCAATAGTTCGGAGGTAGCCTCATATTGTTCAGTCGTTTCAGCGTTCTTTAGCATCCACTTAGACCAACACCAAGGTAGTCTTTCGTCTGCTCCGCTTGCTAAGTGTCCTTCGTATTTGTCTGTGTCAATCATTCTTTATTCCCCCACATTTCATTTTCTTCTTGCCAATCCATACCTTCGGTCATCTTGAGGTATCTTGTTTTGTATAGGTCTAATTCCTTACGCAACCACTTAACTTGTGCTAATGTGTTTTCATATTCTACAAATATGAACATTTGAAAAGAACCCATTGGTTCCCCTGCTACCTGCCATTGTTCATACAATATTTCGTACCTTTCATCAATGTCAGTCATTCTTCTTCACCGTCCCAATTCTTCTCTAGTAGCATTTCATTGATAGTAGTTTTAATTTCAGCAGGTTTGTATTCTCGCTTATGTTGCCTTCTGTCGTAGTCAAAGTTACGATAAATATCAAGTTGTTTGGGGTGCTTATTATTCCAAATACCATAGTGGCCTATGCCACCTAGAACAATTGCATTGTGCATCAAAGGTTCCCACTTACCAACAGTATTCCAATCAGTGCCACTAAAATAAGCCGCACCAAACGGATGAGTATGAATCCAACACTTAATCGGTAGAGTCATTCCAACAGGGTCAACCTTGAAGGAAACAAATCCAGCAGTACCAAAAGAAATGTGTAGATTATCTTTACCATCTACTACAACCTGTACTTCTAATCCATTAAGGATTTCAGTAGATGCTTTCCAAATAGCCTCGGTGAACTTTCTGTCTGACCAAACACCATCGAAATTATCTCTAATTAGTTTCTCTATTAGACCTTGACAGTGTGCTTCGTGGTCTGCTTCTGCTTCACCCCATTCATGTCTATCGTCGTCTTCTCCGTGTACCTTAATTTGCCATTTATGCCATTCTCCGCCTTTACTCATTCCTCTTCCCCCTTGATTTTCATTAGTTGGTGGTTGACCGCCGCTTGTGTGTATAGTATTTTTTGTATTTCATACTCCTTTTTATCTAGAGTTTGACTAGTGAGACAGAATATTCTAAATCTGACCACATAATCATTACAAGAATCACAACAACGACCTTCTTCCAAAGGTTCGGCATTGTGTCCTTCACTCCAATACATAACTTCCTCTCCTTCAAGATTAGTCATATACTTCTTATCTATATTACCACGACAAATACAGCACTTCATACATTCACCACCATAAACGGATTAACGCTCTCTCCAGCAAACCATCGTTGCATCCACTGTGCCCCAATGCTAGCAATTACAGCGTGCATGAAGTGAATGCCTTCTTTACTACCATCCCAAGAATCTCCTTGACATGAGAAGGAACCATCCGGACCTGCTAGTAGCGTATCATAGGAAGAAGGTTCTGCTTGATAAGAAACAAGTGCCGCATTCCTTCCTTGAGAGCGAAGGTCTAGCCACTTTACTCCTTCTACATTTGCCTTGTATAACATTCGCCGTGTGTTCAAATTATCAACACAACAAACCACTAGGTCATATCCCTTCAATTGGTCATCAACTAGGATTGGATATTTATTTCCAATCTTTACTTGTTCATAGTTCATCTTCATAACTAACGCTTTGTTCTTTCCAACATCATCTGTGGTAAAGCGTTGGTATGTCACATTCTTTTCTTAAAAAGACTGAAGTGTTGTTTTCTTCTTTGTCAATCTTTCTTGCCAATTTGAATACCTGCTTCTTATTGCATTCGTATTCATGGCATACTTCCTTTAGTGTAAAGGGGAGAC
>Ga0181397_1000349_pt1 | contig 17591 bp, 25 predicted proteins | sample 20SPOviralmetaG_FD_130126 | JGI IMG/M metagenome (GOLD analysis project Ga0181397, IMG submission 130126) | Marine viral communities from the oligotrophic San Pedro Time Series (SPOT) site, San Pedro Channel, CA, USA - 20 SPOT_SRF_2011-02-23 | ecosystem: Environmental > Aquatic > Marine > Strait...
ATGCGGATAGCTACCTTTCTATCTTGTGTCCCAGTAGATTTTTGTATTCTATGTGGTGGTGTTTCTGCTGTATACCACCAATGAGGCGAACCTTTTCTTTTGTATATCCTGCTCAATTAGTTAAAAATTTTACTTTGTTAACTAAATAGTAACTATTATATTAATGTTAATTAATTAACATAATCATAACAAAAACATACAACTTATGACAACTATTGGCAACTATAAAGATTTAGAAATGCTCACAATTAAAGAAGTGGGCAAGGTTTTAAAGCTATCCAGGCAACAGGTGTTGATCCTGGTGAAGGCTGGAGAGTTACCAGCAATGAAGTTTAATTCAAGACTTTACAGAGTAAAGAAAAGTGACCTGGAGCGATACATAGAGAGCAATGTATTCCAGGTTGCATTGTAATAAACAAAAACAGGAGCGAGGAAATGACATATATAATTACACGAAGTATTGTTGAAATAGATGATTATCAAGTAGATAGTATGTATGTACTAAAAAAAGTTACAGACATAGATGGAAGAACAGGAGAGATCAATAAAACCAATACAATAATGGCATCTAAAAAAAGAGGTGATTGTGTTAAGTATAGAAAATCTCTTACAGGGGGTAAGTAATGCCATTCCCATTTCAAAACGATTTAGATAGAACACGCTCCGCCCCATCTGGAGAGGACTTATCGAGCCTCGCTCCGCAAACACAACTACAACCAGGTGGGGCAATCTTTTGTGAGCATAATGAAGTGGAGCAAGGTGAAGAGCATTATGGACCAGAAGACCATCAGTACATGACCTATTGGTTTTGTGCTGATTGTGGAGAGGAGTTAGAAGATGAAGTGGTTTGAAGAAGCCTGTGACATATTTGAAGCATTGTTAATACTGCTTATTACAGTTTCCTTTTTGTTTTATGTCACCAGGGAGTTAATAACATGAGAGATCCAATCAAACAAGGACCAGACCTGGACCTGGAGTTAAGACAGAGTTATCTGGGGACCAGTGAATGGTCTGTTATTGCAGGATTATTTACCAAGTATAAAAGCCCATACGATGTATGGTGTGAAAAGGTCAATGGCTATGAGCCTTTTGATAACATACGAATGAAGTTAGGTAGAGACATTGAACCCATGATCGCAAAGTGGGTAGAGGAACAATTAGGATGTAAGGTAGCAGTAGATGGTTATGTACGATTTCATCCCAAATATGATTTCCTGGCAACCAATCTCGATGGAGTATGTCACAGTGAAGATGGCATCGAAACAGTTCTTGAGATTAAAACCGCATCCACCATTGCCAGGGAGTCTTGGGGTGCAGAGTTACCCATACAATACTATACCCAGATCCAGGGACAGATGGCTATAACAGGGTTAAGGAAGGCTCATGTAGCCATACTGACTTTTGGTTATGCTGGGGTAGAGAATTTTGAGATACAGACCTATGATTATGATGAGGAGTTTGCCAACATGGTTATAAATAAGTGTGTCTCATTCTGGTTGGACCATATCGTTACCCAGGTCCCACCAAAGCCAGTAACCGATAACGACATCAAACAGGTCTATCCAGAGGCAAATGGACACAGCCTGGAAGCATCACCTGAACTGGCTACAAAGATAGAGACCTTGAAGCAGTTCAAGGCTACAAAAAAAGAAATGGACCAATCCATCAAGGAGTTGGAGTTGGACATTAAGAAAACGATGGAAGATGCAGAGTCCCTTACCTATGGTGAGGATACTCTTGCTACCTGGAGAAATAGTAAGCCCAGGACATCGTTCAATCAAAAAACATTTAAAGAGGACCATCCAGATCTTTATGAGGAGTATCTCAAGGAAGGTGGTCCAATTAGAGTGTTAAGACTTAAATAATAGGAGAGAGTATGTCAGTAAATATACATGGTAAAGAGTATAGGACCGTTGCAGAAAGGATCAATCTTTTTTATGAACGGTACAATAATAAAATAACAGCGATAACCACTGAAGTCGTTAAGGATGAAAAGAACATTGTCCAGGTAAAGGCTACGATCAGTGCAAAGGATAAGATAGAGAATCCAACCTTCTTTGTGTTTGGTAATGGATTTGCAGAAGAAGATAGGACCAAAGGTAGGATCAATAGTACGTCTGCCCTGGAGAACTGCGAAACATCTGCAATAGGTAGAGCCCTGGCAAGTATTGGGTTAGGTGGTGAAGAGTATGCTTCTGCTAATGAAGTAGAAAATGCAAGGTATCAACAGAAGCAATCTACAAATGGGACCATAACAAAAAATGATGGTAGCCAGTTTCCACAGCAACAGCCAAAGCGTAATGCTGATCTAACTGAAGCATTGCAAAGCCAGGTAGACAAAGCGAAGAGTCAGATGAATGGTGAATCAGTGGTGTCCAAAGAAGAGTTTAAACTGGATGCTGTATGCAATTTTAAAAAGCATAAAGGTAAAATGTGGTCCGAGGTTGCAGATGAAGATCGTGAATACATTGGCTGGGTATTGAGTAATATTAAAGACCTGGATGTGAATACAGAAACAGTCTTAAAGCAATTTGCCTAAAGACTATTCAGGAAACAAGAAATGGAGAGACTGTCAAATAGCATACTCAAGAGCCCAACTGGATTATCCAGAGGGACTTGGTATAAAATTAACTTTACAGTTAAAAAGGATGACAGTGGGATGGCTTCCACTGTGGCAAGTCTCTCCAGAACATTTTTCAAAGTTAATACATAGGTTAAGAAAAGAATATGGAAGACTCAAAGCGGATCAATGAAATGGTTATAGACCGAGTCCAAAAGCGGTTGGACCTGGGAGCCAAGAAATATGGCGATACCATCAGTCTGGAAGATAAAAGGGATATGGTAGAGGAAGGGCTTGAAGAGAGTCTGGACCTTGCGGTGTACCTATCCTGTGCTTTGATACAGATACAGCATAGGAGACACGAAAAAAAGCCAAACAGCATTACTACCTATGATATGACCTTGATCATGGAAGGATTAGGAAAGGTGATCCTGGAAGGAAAGGAATTAAAGGATTACGATAAAGTAAACCACGCCCAGCAGTTGGTAGACAGACTTACAGAGTATGCCAATAGATGTTGGGATGTAAGTAAGGAGGAAGAATGAAAGAAATAAATGGGGATCAATTCGTAAATGGTTTATTAAAAGGAACATCTGCTGATGTTGTAAACATACCACATAAACTGATTAAAGAACTTGGATGGAAAATACATGAGCCAGTAGAAATTTCCATTAGTAATTGTTCAAATATGGAAAATCAAGAATGGCAAGAAATATCAATAATAAGACAAAAAGATATTAGTATAGCATATGAGGAGGAAGAATGATATACGAATGGATATTGAATTTTTGGACCTTTGCAACCAGTGTAGGAATCTTGGTATTGAGCCTGATCTTTCTGCCTTTTGCTTGTGATAGAATTTCAGAATTTTTAAGACGATAACAATGAACGGTAACCACATACCATATGATAGAATTAACTGTAGAGGGCTCACCAGTTGCCCTTAAACGACACAAACATTTAAGAAACGGACACACCTACGATCCAAGTAAGGCGGATAAACGCTATTTTTTAGCATCTGTGCTAAATATGGCTCCCAAATCGCCTCAATATGGACCTATCTCAATGACACTTGAGTTCTATGTCAAGCGACCAAAGAGTCATTATCGAACAGGCAAGTATTCCCATATATTAAAAGATAATGCTCCGACCTGGCATACATCCAGGGCAGACATCGATAACCTTGTGAAGCTGGTATTGGATGCCTTGAATGGGGTGTTCTATAAAGATGACAGCCAGATCTGTCACTTGAAAACCATTAAGAAGTATTCAAATAAACCCAGGACCGTAGTGCAGATCAAGGGTATTGAATGAGGACGTTGGAACTATTTGCTGGTTCTCGGTCCTTTACAAAAGTTGCAATGGACCTGGGGCACGACACCTTTTGCACAGACATCAATGAGTTTGAAGGAATGGACATGGTAGGTGATATACTTAATGTCAATGTCAAACAACTACCAAGTAATCCAGATATTATCTGGGCATCGCCACCATGTACATCCTTTTCTGTTGCATCCATAGGACATTATTGGAAAGGCGGTAAGGGTGCATATGTGCCTAAAAGAGCAGAAGCCTTTATAGGCATGGCATTGGTCCAGAAAGCAAAGGATATCATAGAGAATTTAAAGCCAACGTATTGGTATATAGAGAATCCCAGGGGTGTGTTGAGAAAGTTAGATGTGGTCCAGGACCTCCCTATAAGGCATACAGTATGGTACTGCCAGTATGGGGACACCAGGGCAAAGCCTACAGACATATGGACCAACGATGAGCACTGGACACCAAAAGCAGTATGTAAGAATGGAAACCCTGATTGCCATCACGAACCAGCACCCAGGGGAAGTAAGACAGGAACACAAGGATTAAAGGGCAACTATGAACGGTCTATGGTCCCAGCAGAATTATGTAAAGAAATATTAAAGGATAAACATTGAAACTACCATTAGTTAGCAGAAAGAAGTTTGATAAGGTCTATGATCGATTGAAGATGGTCATAGAAGATAGCAATCAGCACAAGAGAGATAACCAGGTACTGGCTACCAAGTTAAAGAGGATCCAGGATCTGTGTGAGGACCATACCAATAATAAGATGGGCAACCTACGATTTTGCACCATCATCAAACAGGTGGTGGATAAATGAAGAAGGTAATGGCATTGTCACTTCGAGAGAAGGCAGATAAGGTTGCTTTTAATTTCAGTAGACCAGACAGGGAAAAGAATACGATGCAGGAAACCTTTCAGGTAAAAAGCATACATCCTTTAAGTGAGTCTACTGCTTATGTGCAGTTTAAAAAGAATACAGGTAAGGTAGGTATCGCCTTTTTTTATCATATCAATATGGCAGGGGGAACCTGGCAGTATTTCTTTCCTACTTACGATCATTGTGTAGGGGCAGAAAAGTTAAGGGATGTGTTACACGATGTTGAGCAAGAAAACTTTAAATACAATTTTAAAGAAAATTAATGCCAGGAACAAAGCGATTCGGGTGGGAAGGTGAACAGGCAGTGAGTCGTGATCTACTTATTAACCAGGGTTTGGATGTGTATCAAAGCGTAGTAGATGATAATCTATGTGACCTGGTGGTAGATACAGGAAAGAAACTCAAGAGGGTACAGGTCAAAGCCAGGGCAACCTTGAGGGGAAACAGTAGCATAGAGATCAAATTAGCAAAATACACAAAGAGCAAAATAGATGTGATAGCAATCTGGTACAAACCAAAGGACATCATAGCCTATGTGCCATACAAGGGAGAAGAATTTTTGCTGTTGGCAGTTGAAACAGCAAAGAATAATCAGGAACAGGGTAGGAATTGGTTCTACCGATACATGGAGTTTCCACTATGAAAGGATGGATAAGCATACACAAACAAATAAGAGATCATTGGCTTTGGAAGGATCCCAAGTACCTACAAGCCTGGATGGATATGTTGATGATGGCAAATTACAATGAACAGAAAAAGCCATACAAAGAAGCCATTGTATTAATAAAAAGAGGTGAGTTTCCAGCATCCTACAGATCATTAGCCTTGAGATGGGGTTGGAGCAAAAATACTGTAATAAAATTCATAAATCGTCTAAAAACTGACACGATGGTTGACACACACACCGATTATGGGTTCACCCTCGTGAAAATCGTGAATTATGACAAATATCAGAGCCACGCTGACACAGTAGCTGGTACACAAGGTGGTACAGTAGCTGGTACAGTAGGTGGTACAGTAGGTGGTACTACTATAATAAAAGATAATAAAACAAATAAAAGAAATAATAGTGGCGTTGAAAAAAAACCAACGCCCACACTCAAAGAGAGATTTGCAATCTTTTCAGAAAAAGTACACAAGATGGGATTGGATAAAGGATTGCCTAAACAGGAGATGGATAAGTTCATCAATCATTGGGGAGCCCACAATGAAGGTGGTAAGAAGATGCGATGGGAGATGGAGAAAGTATTTGATATGTCCAGGCGAATGAATACCTGGAAGTCCAATGTCAATGCTTTCAGTTTTAGCAATGGCAGTAAACAAAATGCGATGGTCCAAGCCCCAAAGGAAGTGAAGAAGACCAAGTACATTTGTTTTGGTTGTGATAAGACCAAAGAGGTCAAGGGGCAGATCACTGCTGAAGAAACCTTTTGTGAGTGTGGTGACCAGTTTATGAAGCCCTGGGAGTACAATACGTTGAAATCAAAGGATAATCCTACAAAGCCAAAAAAAAACCCAGTGCCAAGCGAGGCAGAGATCCTGGAAAAGATTGGATTTAAGATAAAAACAGTAGCATGATCGATCACATCATAAAGACCACAACTGAAAACCTGACCAAAGCCAGATTGCGTAATAAGAAATATAAAAATAAACGAAGCAGGACAGGCAGTCAAGCCGATGATGACATCATGTATTGCATTGTATGTAACCGATGCTGGGAGTACCATAAGAAAGGAAATGGCAATAAGGAGGATAAGATACTTTATTATAATAACTTTGTAACCTATGGTAAGGAAAGAGTGGTTTGTGTCTACTGCCATGAACATTGATAATAAGCATTTTTTGGGTATGGAATTGGCTAACGCTTATTCGGAAATTGTCTACAATAATGGGTGAAGTTTCGTTCTATATAGCACAGGGTATCATTACCCTAACTGCATTTTTCCTGGGGGCTTTTGTTTACCATCGAGGTCAGACAAATAAGCCCCCTTCTCCCTTTTTAGATTTAAACAAGCCAGATGAACAACCACAGGCAAACTGGGATGAGTTATGAACCCACCATCCAAGTAGACTACGGATTTGATGACTTTGAAGATATTCAGGTACTTTGGGCTCATTTGGCGATCAGTGCGATCCAGGCAGGATTCCATCCAAGAGAGGTATTGATTGGCTACGCCTAAACTAACAGATAAACAATTAATGTTTTGCAAAGAATACCTTATTGACCTCAATGCTACACAGGCTTGTATTCGAGCAGGATACAGCGAAAGAACAGCAAACAGGCAAGGATCAGAGAACCTGGCAAAACCTGTCATTAAAAGCGAAATAGACCGATTAAAAGCGATTAGAGTGAAGAAGGTTGAATTAACAGCAGAAAAAGTATTGAAAGACATTGAAAGAGTGAGAAATAAGGCAGAGGGAAGCGAACAGTACAATGTCAGTTTAAAAGCAAGTGAACTCCAGGGCAAACACCTGGCAATGTTTACAGATAAGCACAAGGTGGATGGTGAGATAAAAATGCCAGTAATTAACATTAACCTTGCAGATGTCTAAAGCAATCAACCTCAATCTAAATCAAGCCAAGTTCATCAAGTGTGAAGAGCAAGTGGTTGCTTTCTTTGGTGGTATTGGTAATGGAAAGACCTTTGCAGGGATATTGAAAGGGATAACCAGAGTGATGGATCCTGAACAACCTCCGCAATTAGGGATGATAGCCAGGCAGACCTATCCAGAATTAAGAGATTCAACACAGCGAACATTCTTTGAACTATTACACTTATGTGGATTCTTACCAGGTGTACACTATGAGTACAAAAAGCAGGAAAACAGGTGCATCTTCGCCAATGGACATGAGATCATCTTCAGGTCATTGGATGATCCTGCAAAACTATTATCGATAAACCTGGGGTGGTTCTACATAGACCAGGCTGAAGAAGTATCTGAAGAGGTATTTCTTACGCTTCTTGGTCGTTTAAGGGCGGTATCCACTCCGCAATGCTGGATCACAGGAAACCCATTAGGGCATAACTGGGTTTGGCATCGATTTATACATGATCCTGTTCCTGGTAACATCATGTTCAATGCCAAGACAGAAGAGAACAAGGACAACCTACCTGATGGGTACATTGAAAGCCTTAAAAAGAATTATAACGAAATATGGATCAACAGGTATCTGTACGGATCCTGGGATGCCTTTGAGGGGCAGATATACCCAGACTTTGAACCAAGTATTCATGTGGTGAACGATTTTAACCCTGATCCTTCCTGGCGAAGATTTATTGCCATCGATCATGGGAGGACCAACCCAACTGCTGTATTGTGGGGTGCTGTAGATAACGATGATAAGATATGGATATACAGAGAGCATTACGAAGCAGGGCAAGATGCTGAATACCATTGTAGAGCCATTAATGCTTATCAGAATGAAGGACGATATGAGACGTATGTGATCGATCCATCTACTGGTGCAGGAAAGAAGGACGATCCAGAGACCATAGGCAACAGATATAGACAGATGAACATCCCTGTTATTGGTGCGAATAACGATGTCCAGGGTGGTATAGACAAAGTCACCGAGTACATTAAGAGAAATAAGATATTTATGACCAGGTCTTGTGAGAACTTGAGAAGAGAAATGGTCAATTACCAATGGGAACAGCCAAGTGCATCCAGGATGGACCTGAACTCACCAGAGAAACCATTGAAAAAGGATGATCACGCTGTAGATAGTTTGAGGTATTTGGTAGGTGAGGTAGTGCGAAGTGCCAAGAAACCTGATACCAAGACCGATACAGAGAGGTTTATTGACAGTATTGTAGTTGATGTAGACCATTCACAGCCACAATGGGATAATATTTAATGTCAGTAGAGCATAGAGGAGAAACTTTTCCAGGGTACAACAAGCCAAAGAAGTATACTGGTTCTGGACGATTTAAGAAGAGAGTATTAGCCAAAAAAAATGGCAAGGTCAAAGTAATTAATTTTGGTCATAAAAGTTATAAGCATAATTACAGCGAGAAAGCACGAGATAGTTATTTAAAGAGAAGTGCAGGAATTAAGAATAAAAGCGGTCAAAGCACAGCATCTGATAAGTTTAGTGCAAATTACTGGTCCAGGAAGGAGTTATGGAATGCCTAAAGCATTTTGGGATAAAAAAAATCCAAAGAAAAAGAGTAAGAAATTAACTCCTGGGCAAATAGCCTGGGCAAAATCATACAGTGCCAGTAAGGGTTGGAAGTATCCAAACTTAATTGCGAACAGTATGGCATCAAGGAAAGCATAATGGCAGGAATGGATTACACAAATGCTTCAGATCAGCAGTCTGCTTTAGACCAGATCGCAGATGTAGCAGAACGAATACCACAGGTACAGAATTGGCTTGATAAGAGCAAGAAAGCAAGAGCAAGTCAAGCAGATAGATGGCGTAAGAATGAACGTCTGTATTATGGTAGGCATTGGGCTAACCCAACAAAGGGTGCAGAGAGTCAGTCCAGGATGATATTTAACTTTCCTTTGGCTGTAGTAGAGACCATATTGCCTATTATTAATGATTTTCAGCCTACAGTAGATGTAATGCCCAGGGAAAAGAATGACATCTTCTTTAGTGAGATGATGCAGAAGAGATTCCAACAGATCGTAGAAGAAACTGACCTATATGGACAGATATTACAGGCGGTTAAAGATAGTCTTATTTATAGCAACGGATTCTTACAGATATTGCCTATTGTTACCGATGAAGGCGTGTTTAAAGGATTTGATGTTCAGGTCATTGATCCATTTACAGTAGTACCCCATCCATATGCAACAGACCTGGACCTCAAGTCTGGTGAATACTTCATGTTTGCTGTGCCAATGGAAACATCCAGGATATACAGAGAATTTGGTATTAAGGCTCCAGCAGATGGAAAGTTGGATGATTATAAAGCATATCAAAAAGTAAACGATAATGGTGGCATAGAAAGTGCCAATGTAGAAAGTGAATACGACATGGCATTGGTCATTGAGTGTTATTCTAACGAGCAAGATAAAGAGAAGTATCCAAATGGTCGGCATACCATAGTTGTTGGGGACCAATTAGTGGTAGATGAGCCATTGGAATTGTACAGGATGCCAGTATTTATGGTGTCTAACTACAAATCACCACACAATTTCTGGGGAATAGGTGAGGTAGACCTGGTTCGCACCCAGACCAAAGCATTGAATGAGACCTTTAGTGCTGTTAATGAGAACATTAGAAAGATGGGATTTCCAATTAGAAAGGTAACTCAACGAGCCAAAGGGCAAATGACCAGACCAATAACTGGGGCTCCAGGTGAAGAGATCACTGTAGTAGATCCAAGTGACGTAACTTTTGAGGTTCCACCTCCAATACCAGGATACATACAAAATTACATTGCCCAAGTCGGTCAATTCATGGAAAGTATTACTGGTGTGAACGATGTAACTCAAGGTCGTAAGCCAGGTGGCGTAACATCAGGTAGAGCCATTGTTGCATTGCAAGAAGCCAGTCAGACCAGGCAACGATTTAAGATCAATAAGGAAGTAGCAAGGCTTACTAAAGAAATTGGTGAATATATGGTCCAGATGATATTGACCTTTGATGAAGAGATACGTTCTATTAGAGAACGAGATGCAGAAGGACAGTTTGAGTTTACCGATTTTAATCCGATGGCTGTATACGATGCAGATGGCAATATGGAAGGAACACCAGAGTTTGATCCTGGGACTGCAAAGAGACTCCAGGATAGTGAATTTGATGTGGACGTTACCACAGGTAGTAGGTTTGCACAGGGACGAGTTGCCAATGAAGAACGAGCCCTGGAATTATATCAGGTTGGTGTCTATGGTATTGAAGAGGTGGTCAATGCCTTGAACATATCCGACAAGCAAGATGTTATACAGAATTGGTATGTGAGGAATCAACAGGTTCCACCACAACAACAGATACAGCAGGTTGAACAGATGCAACAGCAGTTAGGTGCATTGGTTGAACAAACAATGCAAGAAGGTCCAGGAGGACCAGGGGAAGAAGCATTGGCACAATTAATAATGCAGAATCCAGCACTTGCAGAATCACCAGATTTTCAACAACTACCTGGAGACATCCAGGAACGAATCATAACCGTAGCAGGATTGGTTGGTGGGCAGGGAGAGAATCCAGAAATGGACCAACCCAGGGCTTGAGGTTTAACTCTGCCCATCACATAACATAAGGAAATACAATGCCAGAACTAAAAGTCAAAGGTAAGAAAAAAAAGTTTAAATACACTGAAGCAGGAATGAAGGCTTATAAGAAAGCAATGTCAAAAATAAAAGGCAAGAGTTCCGCTAAAAGCGACACAACTAAATCACCAGGAGATATGTCACCTGCTGAATTTAATTCATGGAAATTGAATAGAATGAAGAAAGGTAAAATGAGAAACGCTCCTTCTAAAGGATATTAATTGTATCAACAGTATTTAGGCTTACTTACCCCTAACGAAGCACATAAACTAAAGAATATGGGCAGAATAAAGGGTATGAAATCTGACTTTTCTCACGAATTGATCCAAAAAGTGGCAAAACGCTACCAATCAATGATAAATGACCAGGAGTTTATATTGCAAAGTCCCAGTTACTGGCGAATTGAGACACGCCCAAAGGGACATATATGGCATTTTGATGGCTGTAAGTTGGTCAATGGAAAGTTTGAGGATAACCATATGGCTTGGTGTCAATATGGTACAACAGTTCTTTTATCTGATCCAGGTGAGTTTACAGGTGGAAGTATATATTTTGAAGTAGATGGTGAACCAAAAGAAGTAAAGGACCACTATCTGAATGGCGTGTGTTATACAGCAGGAAAATTTAATAACCCTGTAAGGCATATGGTAGAACCACATCAAGGAAAAAGAACGGTTCTACTCATGTTCTTTGCAACCAAACCAGTGTCGAAAGACCAACTGAAAGGAAAATAAAATGTCTGAAATCAATATAGTAGGAACAAATAATTTAAACGTACAACCTGAATCTGAAAAGATAACGGTAGGAAATTTTAGTGGAGATTCAATGGTAGGTGAAATGCAACCATCTACAGATGACTACGACAATATTTCGATTCCTGGAGAACTCCTCGGGGAGCAATCAACCCAAGAATCAAATACAGAACAGGCTGTGACCACAGAGTCAATAGAACCAGCCGAAACAACCGAAACCAATAAACCAGAACAGGAACTTTCAGAAGGTGAACAAGAGCAAACCGATACGGTTAGTGACAATGAGGCATTAGACGATGATGTCGTTTTTGAATCAGAAGATGGCTCAAGATACACTTTATCTGACATAGAATCCTGGAAACAAGATGCTGATAACAGGCATGACTGGAGCAAATCCAATACGGAGAAAGCCCAGGAAGTAGCCGATCAGCGTAGGGCAGTAGAGCCTTTGGTGCAGTTGGTGGAGAAAATAAAAGAGTCGGAAGATTTCTCTGAAACGCTTATAGAAGCGATTGAAGATGAACTTGGTAAAGAAGCAGGGCAACTGTTTAAACAGTCCCTACAGATGGATAATAAAGACCTTCCGAACCCCTGGGAATCTGAATTACAGGTAGCCCAGGATAAAGTGGCACAGATGGAAGCACAACAGGTCTTGGACCAGTCAATGGCAGATCTCAAATCAACCTACTCGTTGGACAATGAGCAAACCCAGGAAGTCCTGGATTATGCAATCGAAAGACATGAGAAGGATGGGAGACTGCTTACCCTGGAAGAAGCCTACAAGGTGATGAACTTTGACAAACCAAAAGAAGAGATCAAAGCAAAACCAAAACCATCTGTACCAGTAAACGTAAAGAAAAGCGTTGGTGTCAAAAGTGACAAGCAAAGCAAGATCACTTCGTATGATGACATTGATGTTGGTTCTTTTTTTAACACATAAATACCGAAATAAAGGAGACATAATATGTCTAACATAGTCGTAAGTGGAACAGGATCCGCTTCATTAAGTGCCCTTATTCAGCAGTATTATATGCCTGTTTTGTATGATAACATCTTTAAGAAAAGTCATCCATTACTTGCAATACTGAAGGCAAAGGCAAAAACATTCAATGGTCGTGAGATCGTTGTACCAGTAGAATCTGCATCTGGTGGTGTAGGTGTATTTGGTGATAAGCATGGTTTGGGATCATCATACACACCAGCATTGGCTGACATTGCACAAACAGCATCGTACAAACCTACAATGCTAACAGGTCATTTTCTTTTAACAAAGGAAGAGACATTGTTAATGAATAGTCCACAGGCTATTAAGAACATTGTTGGTGCAAAAGTAAAGAACCTTCAAAAAGGTTTGGAAAAGACTGTTGCAGAGAATTTATTTGCAACTTCTTTAAGCCCTGCTGAAGCCTTTAATCCATTAGGCGTATTACTTAATAATGCAGATGCAACAGTAGGTGGTATTGCTACAGTAGCCTCTCCTGCTTCTAATCAGTTCTGGACAACACCAGTATTAGATCCGACTGATTTTGCTGGATCAACTGGTAATATTAGTGATGATAATCCAGATGCTGGAACAAGTGGATATATTGCAAAAGCAGATATGGTTGATGCTTCTAAAGATACTTACATTTTAAAAATGTTAGCCAGAGGAGTTGCAAATGCAAAAGCACAAACTGGTGAAAACCCAGACCTTATTGTTTGCTCCCAGGAATTGTATGATCTTATAGAAAACGAATTAGATCCACGAAAAACAGGTAGTAAGATGTCTGAAAGAATGGGTTCAATGGGATTCACTGGATTAAACTTTAGAGGTATTGATATTGTTGCTGACCAGGATATAGTTACAGCACAAGATCAGGCTGATGGATCAAACGACAAGTTTGGATTTGATGGTCGTATTTATTTTCTAAACACAGAGTATTTACATATGTTCTTTAACTCTGGTGCAAAGTTCACTGCATCTGATATGATCGAAGATACAAAAAGTAATACATTTGTGCAGAAAGTTCATACATATGGTAACATGATTGCAACAAATAGAAGGGCTCATTGTGTTATTACTGGAATAGAATCCTCAACTACTTACGCTCCTGGCGTTTAAGTAACTGAATAACGAAATATCCCCCTCTTTTTTTAAGGAGGGGGATATTTAGCCTGGAGAAATTATGACAACAGTTGAAATGAACACCATATTGGGAGATAGAATGGAGGACTCGGCAGGAGACCTTTTTTCTGATACCATCAAGGAACGATACTTGAATCGTGCCCAGGACAAGGTGATTCAGGCACTAAACCCACATTTACTTACAGACCTCCATATCTTGAAAACTGGAATATCCATGTCTACCGATAACGATGTAGACACACACTTTAAAAGTTATTTTACACCAACTCTGGCAGGAGACCTGGCATCAGAGCCATTCGGTGGACCACTGGGAATATTAGGAATACGGATCAATGATAGCAATTTTATACGAAAAGTATCCTTTGATATGGTCAAAGATTTTACAACAGGGTATGTATCCTTTAATGGGACCGAACCTGTTTACTTTGTGTTCAAGGGTAGGATATACATTTACAACAATACAGCCAATGTGGATTGTTATTACCTTAAAGAACCTGCTGTATTAACAACATCTTCACCAGCAGTGAACTGTGAATTGAACGCCATATTCCACGATGCGATCCTGGAGTTTGCAGAAGCAGAGTTATGGAGACTGTCAAATAAGCCAGATCGTATGAACTCGGCACTCGCCAGGGCATACGAGTATATTGGTAGGTATAACCAGAATCCAGCCACAAATGTGATAGGAGAAGGTTTACCATTCGATTATTCCAGTAGCAATTCCTTGATTGATCCCATATATCCTAATTACCCAGTCGGCTAATGGATTGTTGGCATTGCAACACTGAATTGATTTGGGGTGGAGATCATAGTTATGAAGATTATGGTATAGATGGAGATGGTATTGTTACCAATCTATCTTGCCCTAATGAAGAATGTGGAGTAGAGCAAGTTCTTGTATACAATAGAATCGATGAAGAAAAAAAAGATCCAACTTTATTAATTAATATTTTGGAAAAAAATAATGGCTAATTACATAGACATAAAGGATTTTGATGGGGTACTCACCAATGCTGACATTGAGGACCTCCCAGATAACGTAGCCCAGGAGATCAAGAATCTTAAGATCCAGGCTGGTAAGTTAGAGAAAACTTTCGGTGCAGGAACACCATCAGGAATCCCATATATTGGTCTAACATTTGTTAATAATTCTTTTACTCTAACCAAGTCTTATACAGTCCACAATATTTTTACTTTTGCATCAGATAAATTTGATGGGGATAAAAATGATGCAGGAGATGGCTATAGGTACTTATTGGTAACTATAGAAGATACAGACCAGACCGTTAAACTGTTTTGGTGGGATAGTGGGCTACCAGATGTTACAGACCATTTACAGATTGAAGATAATATTATGTGGTTTCAAACAGCATCTGCACATGGAATTACTGCTACAGATTATGTCTTGGTCCAGGATTGTAAAAGCAATGCTTCACCACAGGCTGACATATCTGGTGCTGGTGTATACGAACAGGCTGATGTAGTCCCATCGGCAACTACGGTAGGAGTAAACACCAATATTGCTACAGGGTGGGGCGGTAGCTTTTTTGATACAACTACAGCAACTGGAATAACCCATAGATCATTTGGTGGAAAATGTCAGACTCATTTAAAGGTAATAGACCAGGTAACACATGGATCTCCAGCAGTAGAACAAGCTGAAGTCCATGACATTGCTATTGCATCTATGAATGGTAAGGTATTGTGTTTAATGCTGGTTGATGCAAATCAAACATTATTAGTGACTTATGATGGATCAACAATGGCTGATCTATCACAAACTCATTACAATAGTTTTAAGGCAGGTTTACCTTCTAATAATTTTAAAGTATGTAGCATGATCGGCTTCAATAATGCCATTTATGTGCATATGTCCTATGACGATGTAGAAGAATATAATCGTATTGTAAAATACACCTTGTCCAGTGGTGGTGCGGTCCAGGAATCTTTAATTAGTGCCAATGTTAGTGCTGATGACTATACCGATACATCGTTCATGCACATTGTAGGTAGTTCTTTATACATACTTATTGAGAACAATGGGTTATTTAAAATTGACACATCGGATAATATAACCGAGGTTACAATCAATGTGTCTCCTGCTCCAGACCTTACTAAAGTAGTTGGTCTTACTTCTATAAAGTCTACAAATAACTTAACTCATTCTAATGGATCAGGTTCAAATGTTAGCCATATATATTTAATGGTCATATTGGCAACGTCAACTACTACCAAGCTGTATTATAGTGACATTAGTGCTACAGGGATAGGGACAGGTAACTGGTATACAGGAGGTAGTTTTACAGGAGTTACTCAAAGTGTTACCAGTTTTGATTTTAAACAAAATTCAAATAGAAGCAGTAGCATAGTTGTTCATTACACTAATTCTGGAAACAATTATGTAAAATACAGCACCCATGACAATAGTACCGTTATTTTAAGCTGGGCAGATGTATCCTCCAGTACCTTTGGTACTTCAGTTCCTATTAGCTTTGTGGAAAGCACAAAAAACTCTCCAGGGACAGATTATTTAGTTGTTGGCACAGATGATATAACATCTCCTGCAAGTAATGGAGTATTATATTTAGTCAATTCCTCTTTGTCTGTACAAGTTGCAAATGCTCCAAGTGAAGCATCCTCAAAATCCTGGAACCCTACTTGTTTTGCTGATTGTGTGACCGAGACTCATGGTGGTCAAGACTTCTTTGAACACGCTAAAGGATACGTTGCAGTATATGCTACAGCATCCTCCCAACTATCCCCATCAGCACCAAGTGCAGATCTGTACAGAATGACTGACGTTGGATGGTTGCTTAATTCCTGGGATGGCTCTGGTGACTGTGAATATCGATGGATAGATATAAGTAGTCGTTATGATGTAGGTACATTGTACCATAAAAAGGATAGAAATCCAATCATACCATTTGGGGACACATTAAGAGTCCTGCCAGGTAATATTGCCAAAGTAGGTAGCAATGAAGCAAAAGGAGCCTGGGTAGGCTGGATTGATAGAAGTTTGTTCAATGGGAATAAGGTATATGGTCCATCGTTTTTTGCTAAAGAAAATAGACTGACTAATCCATTTACATTTAAGAATGTAGAATTATCGCTTACCGATGAAGAAATTAGAACATCCGATACTGTAAAGTATACCCTAACTGCTGTATATGATGGAGTCCAGGAAACACCAATAAAAGACGAGTCTATAAGACAAATTGTAACTAACTCTAACTCAAATGACAATGTCAGTAAGTCTGAAATTAAATTAATTGTTGATCTTCCAATATCAACCATGAATGAAAGAATAACAGGGCTCAATGTATATCGTGCAGAAAAGATCAGTGGGGTATATGAAACCTATAAATTAGTTATATCCTATAGTTTTGTGGATACTGGGGATGACTCATTAACTGTATCTACCAGTAGTGACACCAACTTAATTGTCAATCTGGAAGCCTTTAACGATAAAACCATATTTGTAAAGGACCAAGATAATGCAATTAAAAATTGGTTAAATGATGGCACAGTACAAAACCTCACATCAGATCAGTCAAGTATTACCGATAATAATTATTATGATTGGAATAGTCCAAATTTTGAATATGCAATTAAAGTTGGATCGTATGAAAAACAAAAGATAGAAAAAATAGATGCCATTACAGGTTACGAAGCAACTGGGGCAACTTTAAATGAGGATCTTACAGCAACAGATACTACAATTACTGTTAATAA
>Ga0181397_1000350_pt1 | contig 17574 bp, 29 predicted proteins | sample 20SPOviralmetaG_FD_130126 | JGI IMG/M metagenome (GOLD analysis project Ga0181397, IMG submission 130126) | Marine viral communities from the oligotrophic San Pedro Time Series (SPOT) site, San Pedro Channel, CA, USA - 20 SPOT_SRF_2011-02-23 | ecosystem: Environmental > Aquatic > Marine > Strait...
ATGCATCACTATCATCATCAACCAAATCACCTCTACGAATATGAACTCCAACCATATCCATACACTTTGTATATACAAGATGTTCTAACTCTTTATCAAACTCTAAAAGTTTTAGTGGTCGATGTCTAACATTAGGCATTGGTATCTTGTTAAAAATACAATCCCAGGGTTCTCTGAGAGCTCTTATCTTAGGGTTATGTTCGAATGTAGTATTTGGAAAATGAATGAACTCATTCTCATAATACATTTGGTCAGACAATACTACTTGGTGAGTATCACCATATTTTATCTGTAGATATTCCCAAACAAATATTTTATGTCCAAAACCAGGAGGTTCTATGTAAGATGTTGTAACTAATTTTTTAATTGTGTACTAAGACTCCTTCAACAAAATATACATCAAATGGTTCGATATCAAACCTAAAGAAACTTTCAGATGCAGACGATGTGACATTAGTTACTGAAGTTATATTTATAGGTTCAAGAGAAGAACTTAAAAGTTTCATATTAGAAGTTATGTCTTCTGCATATTCAAAGAACCAAGCTCCTTGTTCACCATCAGTACTACTTCCACTATACACTAAGAAAGGGTGAGCTTCTGTTACTAAGATATCATCAGTTCTACCATTTTCACATACAATTTTCCACATACCGTCATCGTTAGGATGGCGAGAATGAGTAGTTATAGATTCAACTGAAGAAGTAGCTAAAGAAACTTGTGATGAGGTAAAACTTGCAAAACTACCTGTATATGTCCACAATAAATATTCTGATGCAACATCTGTATCAGGTAAGCCTGTAATATCTGCTGATAAAACTTTATCACCAACAGACATAGATACGTGTGGAATACCCTCTAAAGAACCACTTATACTAACCAGTTCACCAGCACCAAATGATTCACCACCACCACCACATTGTGCAACTTCACCTGTATAGTTGTATCCTTGAACATCTGTCTCTGTATATTTTTGTTTTTTAGAATCCCAAGTGAATTCTACTTTTGTATTAATCCATTTCATAAAAATGCTCCTATGTATATAAATAGTAGGTTAAACAAATATCCATTTATTATATTTTAACTGCTTTTCATATATCATTTTAAAATTATTTAAGTTAATATTTGAATCATTACTCATTGGTTCAACCAATTCTTTTATAGCACTTTCTGTTAATTTTTTTGCATAAGGCATATATGAAAATGGTTCAAACATTCTTTTATCATCAACTACCGTTGGATGTGGATTATCATTTGTTTCTAACATCCACAATTTCATATCTTCATCTGGTATAACATCTACACCAAATATATGTATCATGTTTCTTTGCGTTTGATTATTTAATTTTTTATAAATATCATTTGAAAAATCTTTCATCATATCTATAAATTTTTTTTCTAATATATTTTTATTTGGATGTTGTGTAAATGGGATTAATCCACTCTTTATAATATCATCAGAATATTTTGGTCTAAGTTCTAAGTCATCATAGAAATCAATCCAATAAGAATCCCAATTAGTAAGTTGAACACCTGCTGTTAAATCTTTCTTATCATATGGTAGTGGTGATAATCTAACAAAGTGTTCAAAAAATATATAAGTTCTAAGACATCCTTGATAAGTTGTAAATGCAACAAACATTCTAAAGTCTTGTTTCCTACCATTATATAATAACGGATTGTCAATACTTTTTTGATATACTGCATTTTTCATATCAACACTTCTAACATCATCAGTAATGATGATACCTTTACCATTTGCACCAACATTTGGTTTTACATACCACGTTCCATCTTTCATAGGATTTTCTAAATATGATTCAGGATAGTAATCCTTATCTTTAAACCAATGGTGCATATCAACTTTGAAAGGTGGATATACATCAGCGTTTAAATAACATCTATATTTTGTAGAATAATAAAATGATTTAAATTTTGATGGGTTATACATCTCAAAATAATCCTTAAAGATATCAAACTCATTTCTTTTTTCTCTACTCAAAGAATTCAAATTTAGGTCCTTCTGCAAGTATTACTAAAACTTTTCTTTCACCACTCTCAATAACGTCTGCTTGATGAAAATACCAAGATGGAAAACTAACCATCAATCCTATAGTTGGATTTATAACTATTTCTTTTGCTGCAAAGACTCTTAATTTACCACCAACAAAATCGTCATTTAAAAATATAATAGAGGTTAATCTTATTTCACTAATATCGTCTGTATGATATCTGTAACTATCTCCTACCTCATAAGTTTTTTTACCTATACCTTTTCTAAAAAGTTTTAAATCTTTAAATCCATAATGTCTTTTGTTTGTTTTATGTAAAGTATCTTTTACTTTATTAGTTATCCAATCGTTATTACTACACTCATCAACAATATCTATTGGGTAGTTGATTCCCATACCGTCTGATTTTACAGGTGTCGATTGACAATCTATAATCTTTTTACACTCTTCGGTTGTAAATACTCTTTGCTGTATTACTCTTGGGAAGTGTGCTCTAGCCATTATAAGTATTTTCTTTTTAGTTGTTCTATAATGGAAACGTATGGGTATGTTTTTATATCAATATTTTTTAGATTGCTTTTAGCATCACATAAGTGTATACCAATAGCATCTTTAGGAAGTTGTGTTCCATCAATTAGTTTTTCAGTTTCAAACCAACCGATTGAACAGAATAGATTTGGTTGTAATACATATTTTTTTAACTTGTGTTTATTAACTAAGTTATTAAGTAATATAGGTCCTACTTCTCCATGTATAAGTCTGGCTTTATTCCTATAACTTATATCATCTAATGCATCTAACCAGATTTTTTCAGAAGATGTGCCAGATTGAGAATAAATTAAACCATTTGTAGCAATAACATTACCAACTTCATTTAACTCTGAAATAAAAATATATTTTTTATCTAAGTTAAAATCTTTTAATAATACAATATCAGTATCTACAAACAACCCACCATGTTCATATAAAAATTTATATCTAAATTCACAAGAATAGCCTGACAATCCACCTTTATTAAATCCTTGTTGATAAGTCCATATTCTTGATTTAGGCAATATAACATTACCATCAAGAACATTAACTCCTGATGGTATGTTTTTTACTCCATCATATGTGTAAAGATTATATTTAAACCCATTCTGTAAGAATGAATTGATAGATATTACGTGTTGTGGTGATAACTCATCACCTATCCAAAGACTATTAGCTACCTTATCTTGTCCTACGCTTTGCTCCACCTTGTCCTCGATATGGTTTTACAGAACTTTTCTTAGTTCCTCTACCAGCACCTTGTCGTGTTTTCTTGAGAGTTTTTTTAGGCTTATCGTTTCCACCAACCATTAAGACAACCTTTCGATTATTTGTTGTTTAGGAAGTGCGCCAACAAACCTATTAATCTCTTTACCACCCTGCTCTATCACTACTGTAGGTACTGAACGGATATTGTATTTTTCTGCTAAATCGGATAGGCTATCTATATCTATAAACTCCACATGATATCCTTCACCTGCTATTTCATTCATAACTGGTTTGAATACCTTACAAGGTCCACACCAAGTAGCACTAAAATATTTTGCTGTCTTCATTAGTTTAATCTCCTTGACATATTCACATTAGATAAGATTTCACCGTCTTTATCATACGGCCATCTATATTCACCATATCTCTCATCTTCAGTTTTCCATTTAAGAAGAACCAATTCTTTTAGTTCTTTTACTTCTTCACTTAATTGCATAACTTGTTCAAGTAACTTTACTTGAGCTCGTTTTAATTGCGATGATCTATCCACTAAATCTCCTTTGCCGTTCCTTCGGCTTCTTTTTTCTCGGTTGCTATTTCTTTATCTGCTTCTGCTTTAAAGTCTTTTTTCTTACCACCATGATAATCATAAGCGTGTCCTTCTTCAATCAAAACGTCATTCACACTTACCCAACCATCAGACGATAAATCAATTCCACTATCAGTACGAGCAATACACTCATTGATATGATCCCCAACATATTCAGGCGATACAAAGATTTCTCCAAGAACTCTACCGAACTTACCAGTTCCAAAAGATTTAAGCTTGAAATTTCCTGCTTCAAGTAGTTCTTTATTCCTTGCTTTTGCTGCAAGTCCTTTTTTCTTTTCATCTAAATCCCTTGTTCTGCTTTCCCAAGTATCGATACCCATATATCTAATACGTTTTTTTACCTTTAGATTAAAACCTAAATCAATATAACAATCGATTGTATCTCCATCTAAAACTTTAATTAACTCTGCTTCATACTCTCGTACATTTAATTTCTTAGCCATTACTTTTCTCCGTTTAACCGAAGAGAAGTCTTCGGCTATCTTTTAATATTCATTCCTATCTGGTTTGCAACTAATAAACATTTAGCAGTAGTTGCATTCCACTCTCCATTATAAATATTATCAAGTATCCTAAGTGCCTCAGATTGGGTAATCTTTTTTTCATACATTTCATTACCATGTAGATACTGATTTGAATCTGAAGCTGTATTAGCTATCTTATCTATTACTTCTGCTAATTCTTTAAACATAAGATAAGACATATAATTTAATCCTAATTGATGTGTTTGTGAATGTGCCATAACGACATATTTTTCATATTGGCTTCTTTTATTTCTATACTGTTCTTTATTCATTATCATTGATTATCTATTCCTATTATATTCTTTCCATTGTTCTTCGGTTACTTCTTCTCTTTCAGTTTCACCACTTTTTCTTTTAAAGATTGTTTTTCCACCATCAGGTGATTCGAATATGTAACCTAAGTCAACGCTACCTTCAGCTATATCTTGTGCTAACTTATGAGAATCTAACACAGCTTGTGAATCTCCACCAGTAGGTAATCCATCTGCAGTTAATTCGTTGTATGCTTGTTGTTGTATATCTTTTATATCACCATCTCTACCTTCATGAAAATCATCAGCGAAATGTTTTATCCCACTACCCATCTTCTCTTCTTCTTTTAAATCACATTGTAGATGATTAGAGCCAGAACCTATATAATCATATTCAACATAGAATGTAGATTCACCACAATGTTCACACACCCATTTTGCTTCTTCTAATCTATCACCTACTTCAGGTATATCAGTATCTATAGTATTCATATTAAGAAAGAAAGGTCTACCCGATCGTATTTCTTTCATAATAGCTTTAACTATAGTTTGTCTTGCAACTGCTGAGTGTAAATTTGTTTCTTTTAGTCTTTCTAAGACAGTATCTATTAGTTTTTCCATTGTTGTATCCTATATAAAAAAAAGCCCGAACAATTTAGTAACTGAACGGGCTTTGTGTGGGAATGAGAGAGTAAAATCATTCTAAATATTTATTAAGTATTTTGCTTAACCTTTTAGTTAAAATCTTTGCTGATTTCTTTTTATCTAAATTCTTTTTAATAGCTTCTTTATAAACATCAACTATTAATTTATTATCTTTATTGTTCATATATAAATATATAAAGAGTGCCCAAAAATGTAATTTATTTTCAGGCACTCCAACCTTTTTTTAGGAAGCGTATTCTGCTTCTGTTTCGTTAACTTCTTCTTCGTTGAAAAGGTTCTCATCAGAACCATCAGAGACATATTTCTGAACTAACTGTTTGATGAAAGTTCTCTCTGAATCAGCACCACCTGAACTATCAAACTGAGGATAGACACACACTTCAGCAGCCTCATCTAATCCGAAACCGTCAAAGATTAATCCAGCCATCTCAACAGAAGTTCTGGTTGAAACACCACTAGCGAACTTACCATCCTCTGAAGAAGCCTCAACTCTCGTAGAATGTGCTATCTCAGAGACAGATTTCAACAACTCAGTATCGACATTTGGATAAAGATAGGAAAGTAATCCTAACTCTTCTACATCATTTAAGACATCCATCTCAACAATAATGAATCTATCCATAAGAGCTTTATCCATAACTCTTGTAGAAGTATATTCATTACCTATGTTAGCTGTCGCTACGAAAGTAACACCCTTAGCCACTTTAATAGTAGCCTGACCATCAGCCTCATCAAGTCTGATATATCTCTGTCCTTCATCAAGAACCGTCATCAAGATATTCCAAGCATCAGGGTGAGCTCTTGATAACTCATCAAGAAGAACCACAGCGTTTGGAGTTTGAATAGCTTTGATAAATAATGATTCTGAAAAGTAAGTTCCATCTTTCTTATCAAAGTGAACATTACCAATCAAAGTAGCTCTTGGGTCTTGTGTCGCACCCAAGTTAAAGTAGAAGTCAGGACGACTTAGTGAATCAACTAACGACTTAGCTGCGAGTGTCTTACCACAACCGGCAGGACCCGTCATAAGAATATTCTTACCACGAACAGCACCTCGAACTAAATACTTCCATTTAAGTTCTTTCATCACCAACATCTCAGGTTTCAACTTATAAGAAGTATGAATGAAGTTTAGAACCTCTGCATGATCGTCTGGAACAGCAAGTTCCTCAGCATTAAATACTGGTGTAGTTGATTTCTCAAATTCACTCATCGGAACTTTCCACCAATAAACTTTACCAGTTTTGCCAGTTCTACGTTCAAGAGCCATACCTTGTTCATAAGCCCTCTTACGGGAGCCTGTTCCAATCTCTGATGTAAACTTATTACCGTCAGCATCGAAAGCGTTATATCGATTACCTGACATCTCCATTTTTACAATTGTATTATTATTATCCATTTCATTCCCTTTTGTTATTTTACTCAATTTAAGATTTTTTCTCATTTCTTATACCAGAATATAGGTATAAAGGACCACATAAGTCAAGCCTTTTTTTCATTTATTTTTCCACCAATGTAAAGTTCCGTTAAACGTTTCATATGCTTCATAACCACATTTTTTAACCCAAATACATTTCCAACTATACTCATCTCTTCTAAAATTAGTTGATTTCATTTTGTATCCACAATGACATTTAGGATTATTTTTATAGAATAGATTGATTAGAAACTTTATGACTTCTCCAAGAATTTCTTATTCATAGTCTTAGCCAAAGCCGATACTGAACTAACATCGATGAACTTGGCAGCTTTACCATACATCTTCTTGAAATCACCCATATATCTATCATTATCGTAACTATCGCCGATGTAGTAACTAAGAACTTTAACACCCTTGTTTCGTATCTCTTTCATCATTTTCTTTGTATGATTAACAGCTTGTTCATTATAATAACTGATATCCTCATTACTGAACATTGGCATCCCATCAGAAAAGTTTAGGAAGTAACTCTCTTTATCTTTTGAACCCTCACTAATCTTATCCATAATAGCTTGGTAACATAATCCTTCAGGAGTAGTTCCACTAACACCAAGATTTTTCCAATACTTTCTAATGTGAGACATCTTATTCTTTCTACTATCGTAAGCCATCAAGATAGCGGGTCTCTCACTACGGTTTCTACGATAACCACCACTACCATAACTTGTGTATCTAATTGAAACATCAACTGTTAAACCTTGAATCATTGAAGCCGCTTTACAAATAGCGACAGTAGATTTAATAGTGTTAATCCACTTATCTCCATTCATACTACCACTAGCATCAATTGAAATATGTAAGTGAGCGTCAGCATAACTGTCAGTAAAGACAGAAGAGAAAACTCTGTCGTTTCCAAAACCTAACTCAGCGATTAATCTCTTGTCAATTCTACCACTATCTTTACGTGTCCACTTGGTATCTCTACTCTCATTACGAACTTTAAGTTTCTTACCTAACATAGTTCCAAGTCTCATACCCTCAGCGATAGTCGATGCCATACCATCACTACGATAGTATCTTTCTCTGAGAGCTTCACACATATTATTCTCAATCAAACTATCAGTAATCCTATCAATGACAATACAAGTAGTTTTACCACCATTATTTGAATTTGAGTAATAATCATACTCAGTAAGTGTTTTATCACCAACCTCAGTAAGTCTCATACCACTATCTTCAATTGACTTTAACTCACCAGCGTATTTCTTAGCCAACTTAGTTTTCTTAGTCTTACCATCAACAAAATCTTTTTGCTTCTCAAATGCTCTGTCTAATTGTTTCTTCTGAGCTTCTGTAAGTTGAACATCACTACCATTAGAATGACCTCTCTTGACATCACCACTTGACATAGCTTCTTTCAATCCTTCAAACTCTTCATCAGAAAGTGTCTTTGGTTCACCATCACCACCACTACCATCACCACTCTCAGAAGATTCTCCGTCACCCTCAGAAGCAGGTTTACGTTCCATTTCACCATAACTATTTTCTTCTTCAATACCATCATCCAAGTTGTCAAGAATAACATTGTAAACTTCAAGTGCTACTTTGAATGCATCTTTTGTATCTTTAAGAGTTGATGGGTGATTTTCTACAAATGTAATATTGTAAATCTTATCTAAATCAGGAAGAACATCCAACATACGATTTTCATTAGTCAAGTTAATTAATCTAAATAAGTATGAATCCCAATCATTAGAAGTGTATTCATCAGACTTTATTGCTTTGTCGATGATATTAGAATGGAAATAAGTTTTATACATCGAATGGTAGTAACCCTTATAACCAGGAGAGTTTTTAAATATAAAATAATCAATACGTCTATCCTCAACATAGTTAAGAAGATTTTTTAGATGAGCTAATACTTCATTCTCACTATAACCTTTTTTATGACCTTTTATCTTAACTTCTTCATTGACGATATATCCATCAGCTAATTCTTTTAAGAAGTCAAAGTCAGAAAGTTTAATGTGTGAACCCTCATGAAGAGCCAAACCAACTGTTGAATCAAAATTCTTTTCTTTAATATTAGAAGAGATGACAACTTTCTTACCATCGGTATAAGAATCATTACCATCATTGAAAGTAACAGGAATATCATTCCTACCAGTAACAATATTAACAAAGTTAGCAATCGACCTACGATAAGCTGCTAATGCTATTGTATCTACTTTAGGTTTCTTAACCTCTTCAGTTTCATCCCAACTATCAAATATAGAAGTTTTTCTACCATAGTTCTCATCCATCCAAAAAGAAGAATTAGAACCGTTAGATTTAGCACCGATACCATACTTCTCACGAAGAGCCATCGGATTAAAGTGTTTGATTTTTGTCATTTTTTCTCTCATTTAACTATATAAATATACGCATAAAGGACCACATAAGTCAAGCCTTTTTTCAATTTATTTTTTGTACCCATTTACGTACTCTTTTAGGCATTACTTCTAAATTATTTAATTCGTTGATTACTTTAGATTTGTTAGTCATACTGATTTCATCATTACTATATAACTCTTTTAGATAGTTTACTGTATTGGTATAACCATTATCTTTGTAGTATAATATTGTCTTATTATATAAGGTGTCGTAATCCATATGCTCTATAGTACTTGGTGTCGGAACATAAGTCTTTTTAGGTTTAGGATTGTATAGATTATGGTAGTATTGTTCTAACCATCTATCCCAAGAGTTATCTGCTACAATACCTTTTGCTCTACGTGTATTGCCAGTACTACGTCTGTCGATTGATTTTAAGTGGTTTGAAGACGACTTTGATACAGGCTGAACATAACCACCTGTCTTGTGAGGATAAACCGTATGAGCTGAATAATGCTCTATTTCAGAACAATCTAAACACTCCGTATAACCAAGATATGCTCTACGTTTATTTAACTCAACACCACATTTAATACACTCATTCATATTCTGAATATACAACTAAAATGGTATATAAGTCAAGCTTTTTTTTTATTGAAAATAATTAAAATAAATTACTTTTTTTTAAATGTTTTTTATATATATTATTGGTATAAGTACCCTTTGGGAGAGTAATCAAAGACCAGGCGTCAAATCTTTAAAAAAATGTATAATTAAACTCTTTTATATCCCTCATAAACCACCATTTAACTATAGATCTACTCTCATCATCATAGTATAATCTGAAATCATCTAACCTATTAGATCTGTTATCATGCCTTAACTCTCTAGTATGTTTCCATATTGAAAAATCTTTATCTAATTCTAATCTATTTGCTATGTAATGATAATCATCTTGTAAGGTCTCGAATCTACCTATATAATCTACTAACTTTATTCCATCATTATATATGAAATCAACTTGTGGTCTTCTCCACATAGGAATCTTTCTTGGTGGATGGTCTCCCAATCTTACATATTCTTTCTTCTTTAACCAACTAACCCATTCAGGAAAAGACATTTGTAATGCAGCTTTTCTTGTTTTATGTTCATATGGAAACTGTCTTGGCATTCTATAAAATGTGTAATATGATACCATACGATCGTAAGGATTTCTTATGAATGTAAACTTCCATAGATTATCCCAATCAAACACCTTATCTCTTAATAGGAAAGCGCTCATATGTTTTCTTTCCATATCTTTTTCAGTATATGGTTGTGGTGATTCGATTAATTGATTTAATGCATTCCTTATTGAAGTTCCACCCGTCTTAGGTATGTGCATAAAAAAGAATTTATGTTTATTTGAGAAGAGCATAATACCCTCTTCTATTTTTTACAGCCATATCAATTGTTCCATCATTATAAACAACACCATGTCTCCAACAATATCCGAACATAACTCTTGTTCTACCTATATAAACTGGACACCTTATACCTAATTCTTTATATGCTATCAGTCTATGTCTACCATCTATGATATTCATATCTACGTCTAAGTCTAGTGGTAAGTGAACTTGGGGGATTATCAGTTTGAAATAATCTATGAGTGCACGATTGGTTGCTTGTTCGAACTTCTCCCAAACACAAAGACATACAGCACCTCTTTTTTCTTTTACTTTGTGTTGTAGGTGTGGTGATTCTTCTAACCAATCTTGAGGTGGAGGCCAGTCAAATATAGAAATAGATAATGGGTCAATCCACATATGTGGTTCTTCTCTATAAAATTTTTGAAAGAATTCTATTTCATCAGTTGAGGTCTGGTGATTTTTCATAGTCTTCTAAAACCCTAAATGTTAATATCCATTTCATATCTTCTTTTTCATCCCATTCTTCATAACCCTCAAATACACAATGACCTGGCTTAGTCATATTTTTTATAACTTTTTGTATTTGGTCTTCTTCATTACAAATAATAGATATCTTATCACCATCGGTTTTTACATAAACAGCATTATCATATTGGTTGTATACTATATTCTCTTTCATACCCATTACATTTCTTCACCATATAGACTATACTTCTTTATTGGTTCAGGCTTAACTACACCATCGTCTGTAAATATTTCACCTGCTTGTGCATCAATATCAAATCGTGTAGCACCATTTACCATATAGATAGCGTTGAGACAATCTGTAAGGGATGGGTGTACTACCTCATCTTTTTCTATAGACCACCTATCACCTGGTGGAACTCTTTTTGCAATAATGTGTTTCATATTAATCCCTTAATAATTCTTTTGTATTTGTTTCTTTATCAACAAAATATTTTTTTAAAACACTTAACTTATCTTCATAACTTGACATTATATCTAACTCTTTATCAAGAGTTTCAACAATGTCAGGATGTTCTGCTATAGCCACATGATTGTCTAACAAGTTACTAATGTTAACCTTGTGTTTAGCAATATGACCTTCAAAGTATTTTGTTAATGCGTCTATTAGATCGGTTCTACCTCTCATATTATTCTCCTTAGTTTAGTGGAGCTGGTGGGATTCGAACCCACGTCCAGTCTGCTTTCAATAAATAGTCATTCACAACTTAGTTAGTTTCAAATCGGTAGTAACTAACAAACCACCATATCCCTATTTACACAGATAGGTTTAACTGACAGAGTTTAATGTCTCTCTGTAATGACGATCGTGCTTAACTTATTTTATGACCGAGTGTTAAACAACTCAGTAACTTATGCGTAAGCGTAAGTTGGTTGGTAATTAGAAACAGTTTCAACAAAATTGTCAAACATATTTTCTGCATTGGCTAAGTGCCAATCAATTTCCAACCCTTGTAGCGATACATCGCCATTTTGGTTTTGTGAGTCTTTTGTTTTGAGACCTACTCAATCTCCGTTGCACTATTTTACCAAACAACATCTGTCGATACCGTTTCAGCCCCATATTATTAAATAGTTTAATTTTCATTATAACCTATCTTATATTTTACAAAGTTAACTATATCCTCTGCTATATTTGTCTTGGTATATCTATCCATACCCTCAAAGCCAGGTGAAGAGTTAACCTCACATATCTTATACCCACCATTATCAAACAACAAATCAACACCTGCTATATCCAACCCTAATAGTCTTGCTGATTCACCACCCAACCAATCTATATCTTCCGTAATCTGATAAGGTATTCCCTCACCACCTCTTGTAATGTTTGCTCTAAAATCATCATCTACTGATTGTCTCATCATACAACCTACTACTTTACCATTAACAACTAACACTCTCAAGTCTTTACCATATGAATCTTTTACAAATTCTTGAAGTATGATATCATAACCCTCATTAGTTATCTCTGCCATCTTCATTAGTTGTGCTAATTGTTTTTTATCTTCTGCCATAAACACACCAGCACCAAATGAACCACTTAATGTTTTTATAATAACAGGAAAGTTTAGATTTTCCTTTACCCATTCTAAGTTAATAGGATGTTTAACTAATAAAGTCTTTGGAACAGGTAAATTTGATTCAGCTAATATCTGTTGTGTATACAACTTATCTTTAACAGTATCAATAGCATGACTTCCATTAATTAATGTAACACCTAATCTTTCTAAGTGTCGTATGATAGCTTTAATAAAGTAAGTAGTTCCACTACCTGTTCTTGGTATTACAAAATCAGGTAACCATCTTGGTTTACCACCAACTATAATAGACTTCCTATCATCTCTATCGACATAAATATCTACATCGTTTGGATTAACCACACGTATCTTAACGTCTCGTTTCTCAAACTCTTCTTTAAGTTTCTGTGTTTCCCAAGATTCTTCTATAGGGTTTTTATATAGTATCCAACCATTCATTTCCAATAGGTTTCTCCCCAAAGCTTAGTAGTCTCAGGATATACATCAAACATAATTTCTTTTAATACTTTTGCATATTGTTGTATTTCCCATTGGGCTGTAGGTTCATCTCTAAGTTCTATAAAGTTCATTATAGATTGAAACGATGCTGTCCAATATACTAAGGTGTATTGTGATAATGGTAATACGATGCGAGCTTGTTCTTTAGCCATACCAGCCTCAACCATTCTTTCATAAGTCATCTCAACTTGTCTCATATACTCACCATATATTTGCGTCATTCGTTTTTGTTGTAGTTTATCCAACTCACCCTCAGATGCTTGTTTATTATCTTCTGATTGTCGTCTCCACACTTCAGGATAATAATACTCTTGAACAGGAATATACCTACCACTAATCTCATTCCATGCATGGTCTTTAGTAACTGATGAGGATGTTGTCTCAATACCAACAACGTGCTTATACCATTGTCTCATTACAAACTCAGGTGCTTTGATTATCATCATAACGTGTTGATGTCTGAATGGACTGAAGTGTTTATGTTTGATTAAGAACTTAGACAACTTTCTATCTTTCTCTTCAAACGTATCACTCTTAGTTCCAAACGAAACTCTAGCAGCATTAACTGGTGTTAAGTCATCACCTAACTTATCTACAACTTCTATATAACCTTTATCTAATACGTCTATTTTCATACTATTCCTTCCGATTTCAAATGATTAAACAATTTCTTATAAGCATATCTATTTGGATGGTCAACTGGATTATCTGGAGGACCATGAACAGAGGGATGATCCTTACCCTCTAAATTTTCTTTAGGAGCAAAATATTCTGGATTATCTTCCATTAACTTATATCTATCTTCACCCATTTCAATTAATTTTAAAAAATGTTCTTTATCATTCGTTCCCTTTATAATTTTATTTGCTTTATTAAAAAAAGAATTAGGTGCGTCATCGAATCTCCATCCAGTTCCAATAGGAAATACAAAGTTAGTTACTGGTTCTTCAACTGTGTGTTTTCCATTCACACATAAATTTACTAAACTTTGACAAGCACATTTGAATCCAAATTTCTCAACCTCTTTTGGTTCTGGTATATCTACAGTTCCACCAACCAAATAAATTGGAATACTAAATGGTCTTACTGTTTCTTTTAACTGAGAATATAATCTACGAGCCATAGCACTCTCTACTTTTCTAATACCCACAATACGTAAGCAATCAATCCAACTCTCATTTTCTCTAATTGGTTCTGTTCGAAACACTATAGCCATATCCCATTTTATATGTTCATTCTGTCTTATATTAAAACCGAAATCCTGTATCATTCCATCATTTGAATTTCCTTGTCGTGAAAAATTTATCACAAAATGACCATCATCCATTAGATATTGTGTTAATCCAAGATGAGAAAGATGATGTGTCATGTCACTTTCACCGTTTGCAAAACTATCACCAAAGATTGCTATGTTCATTTAGTCTCTCCAAAATGTATTGCTTGGTAGTTTAACTATATGGTAGTTAAGACGACTACCATCCTTTTGTTTGATTGACACGAGAGGTGGATAACCATCATCTCTATGCAATTCGTATTCTATAATCTTCTTTTTAATCAACTCCCTCTCATCTTCAGATATAAACTCCATATCCCAAAAGATATCCAACTCACTCCAACAACCTAACTCTGTACTTTGTACAATTCTATATCCTATTATATTTGGTAAAGTATGATTATAAGTTTGTGATACTATAACTCCTATGCTAAATAGTAGTATTAACAATTTCTTCATCTAAACTTCCTTATCGTTTCATGTTCCCAATTAAACCAATCTAAGACATCATCTTGGCTTTTATATACTTTTAATAACTCTCTTTTTTTCTCTATTAAATCATCGTCTAATAAATCACCCCTACCAAAACACCACAACTTCTCAGGTCTTAAATGTGCAAGAACATCATGACAAGCTCTATGTCGTGGATGACCATACTCACCATTAGTATTGTGAGTTACAATCTTAGTGTATTTTCTTTCACGTAGAACTCTGAGTAATTCATATATGAGTTTCTCTCTAAAATAATCTTCCCTACCTTTGTATCCAGTCCAATGTTCGTATTCGTGGATACCAATAAACCTCATGCTATCTAAGAACTCTCTTCTTCTAATATCATTGTGGTATTCATCTAAGACTACAACCTTATATTCATCTGGATGGGATAGTAATTCTGCCCCACCAAATAATGCTTCATCATCAGGATGAGCTACAATCATTATTTTATCTATCATTTATTCACCATAGTTTATTTTCCTCAACATAATTTACCAAAACCTCAAACCACAATTTATTTGATTTTGAACTTGGGTGTCCCCAATCTAAGTTACCGTCTGCAGGGTATGGAGTTTGTTCATCTGGATTTTGTTCAGCTTCCGCTGCAAACATTCCCTTACCTCTTGGTAAACAAAATTCCATCCAACATTGTTTACTATAAAAATTTTTATGAGTTAGTATCTCTTGATATAATGGATTATCTATTACATACCTAAGTAGTTTTATATAATCTTCATACTCCCAACTCATATCTTCTCCTACATAGTCTTCCCTACTTGGTAAATTTGAGCGTGTCCAACCTAAGCAATCAAATATTAAATATTTACAATTTAAAGAATCTAAAACTCCCATTATATATATAACATTACGAAAAGTTCTATCATAATCTCGTAGAGTATTCCAATGATATTTTCCCATAAGTCTTTCAGTTCTACCCGATATCATCATATGATGATCATTACCCATGTCTAATGTCCAGCCATTTCGCCAACCCTCATTACTTATACTCAAATCATCAGGTCTATTTTCTTCATAACAACCACCAGCATAACAACCCCTCACTTCATCCCAAAGGTCATATCTTTCTGGATTACTTAATCCTAATAGAAAAATAGTTTCATCTAATTTATCTTTATTTTGTATTGCCCAATCTACTATCTTTCTCACACTTCTATCATTATTTCCCCCATCTTTAGCCATATTTATATCTTCTGCATTATATTTTTTTGCAAATAAAGCACTCACTCTATGGTCAAGGTTCTTATGACATCCAGAGCCATACATCCAACTACAACCACAAGAAACAATTTTATTAATCACAATACAACACTTCTACATTTTCATGTTCTTGTAAATAAGAAGCAGGTATGTCTGAAGTGATATCACCATAACACGCTTTCTCTAATATATCTTTCTTGTGTTTACCATTTGCTAATAGATATATTTGTTTGGCTCTCATAATACTTTCTATTCCCATACTATATGCATGAGTTGGAACTTCATCCATAGAATCAAAGAACCTACTGTTATCCTTTATTGTATTTTCAGTTAACTCTACTTTCCTTGTAAGGGAATCTCTTGGTGAGCCTGGTTCATTGAATGCTATATGTCCATTAGTTCCTATACCAAGTATCTGCACATCAATGTTAAATCTCTGTATCATAACATCATAGTTTCTGTAGTTAGCTTCACTTGGAAAATAACTTCTTTTAAATTGTTTATATGTAAATAGATTTTCTTCCATAAAGTATTCATATGATTGTGGATGATTGAATGGTAAGTCAGCATACTCATCAAGATTAAACGTCATAACCTTTTTAGAATCCCAAGTATCATTAGACATACATTTATATACACCAAGTGGTGTAGAGCCAGTTGCTAACCCTAATACATAATGTGATTTTTCTTTTGAATCTTCCTTTATAAAGTCAAAGACTTCTTTACATAATTCAGTATAACTTTTATATTCTTTTATTTTCACCCTCTTATATCCTTTATCATTTCTTCTTTGAATAAATCTCTCCACCAATTACTAAATCTATCTACTTGGTTTTTGATTGGTTGAAATATCTTTGACAAGTAACTATCTACCTTTGCTTCTGGTGTAAAACTATCTGTTGGACTTGGAATCATATCTCCATATCCTTTCTCTCTAAGGTCACCCCAATCAACTTCTCCATCTTCATCATGTTCATGTGCTAATATAAACCACCTTAACTTGTAATCTTCTTGAGTCACTTGTTGTCTGGCTTCCCAACCATAATAATAATCCATAACACTATTGATTATTAAGATTGGTAGTGCTAGAGTTATAGTCAAATCTCTCCATCGTTTAGATAACTTCTTAATCATCAGCTTGGTTTTAACTCATGTATATCTTCAATACGATGTTCCACTCCATTCATATCCTCAAATACCTCAGGTAAATTATCACGTTGTCCTCTTGGTATCTTACCATGATTAGTCATAGAGCCAGGTTCTCTCTCTGGTGGTAGTCCCTCTAAGTTACAAGACTTCCATTGTACCCATTCATCTGAATCATCTACTTTAACCATTGGATGACTTCTATTCATTGAGTGTAGTTGTAATAGTAAAAACTTCATCTTTGTACACTCCGTATCACATCACTTTCGTTTTCTCTTATATAGTGTTGTATAACAAACGCTTCTATCACATGAGTAAAGAACCATACAAAAGTTAGTATTGGCACAAATATCTTAAAGTTTAATCCTAAGTGAAT
>Ga0181397_1000351_pt1 | contig 17567 bp, 22 predicted proteins | sample 20SPOviralmetaG_FD_130126 | JGI IMG/M metagenome (GOLD analysis project Ga0181397, IMG submission 130126) | Marine viral communities from the oligotrophic San Pedro Time Series (SPOT) site, San Pedro Channel, CA, USA - 20 SPOT_SRF_2011-02-23 | ecosystem: Environmental > Aquatic > Marine > Strait...
AACAATATACTCAACCTTCTTATCTCTCACGAAGTAGCTCACGCTCTCTTCACACCCAACGAAGATTGGAGAAAGAAAACCAAAGTCCCACAAGGATTCATTAACGTCACCGAGGATGTGCGTATTGAAGTATTGATGAAGAAAAAATATGCAGGTCTCCCTAAAACCTTCTTCCGTGGATACCAAGAACTCCACGACAAAGACTTCTTCGGTATTGCTGATGAAGATGTATCCGCTATGAATATTGCTGACCGTGTAAACCTACACTTTAAGATTGGTAACTTCATTAAAGTTCCATTTACAGCTGCTGAGATGGTTGTTGTACGTCAGTGTGCTGCCGCAGTAACCTTTGATGACTCTATTGCAGCAGCAGAGGCACTCTATGCCCTCCACGAGCAGCAGAAAGAAGATCAGCAGCAATCTAACGAGGAAGATACTAGCTCTTCTCCTGACGGCACCGAGAGCCCACAGGGAAACGAAGGTGGTGAGAGTGAGGAGCCAGAAAATGCACCAACCGAAGGTGATGGTGAGTCAGACCAAAGTGAAAGTCCACAGGGTGAGGGTGATGACGATAATTTTGATTCCGATGAAGTAGAAGCACAAGAAGAGAAGACCAGTGGCGGCGATGCTGGTGATTTATCTGATGACGTCAGCACTATGGATAATTTTGATGAGAACTTGCAAGATATGGTTAGTGATTATATCTCTGATGAGCCCATATACTTAACATACCCAAAGTTTAAGGCAGATGACTATATTGCATCAAATAAGGAAGTACATCAGTACATCACAAGTTCATTTGAGAGGCAGCGCAATTTACTTATAGAAACTAACCCAAATGATTATGAGCGTTGTCTTGGTATAATGTTTGGTGGTTATGAGGAGAGCTACGCTAAATTTAAGCGCAATATCCAAAGTGAAGTCAATTATATGGTGAAAGAGTTTGAGTGTAAGAAGTCTGCAATTGCATACTCCCGCGCATCAACTTCTAGGACTGGTGTTATTGATTGCACTAAACTCCACACATACAAGTACAGTGAAGACATCTTCAAGAAAATTACTTCTATTCCACAAGGTAAGAATCACGGTCTAATCTTTGTATTGGATTGGTCTGGTTCTATGTGCCACACATTGGAAGATACTATGAAGCAGCTTCTATCTCTTGTTATGTTCTGCGATAAAGTAAACATTCCATTTGAAGTTTATGCATTCACCAATGAGTGGAACAGGGACACGGCAAACTTCTATCCAACTTTGGAAAGAGCAAATGAGCTTGTGATTGGTGAAGAGTTTTCTATGATGAATATTCTTACTAGCAAAGTAAATTGTAAAGAGCTTCAAAGGCAAATGCAAACTATGTTTACGATTGCTAGTTCTTACAGCACTAGGTTGGGTAATATTGTCCCATCACGTGTTGGTCTTTCTGGTACCCCACTCAATGAAGCTTTGATTACTCTTCGCAAAATTCTCCCACAATTCCAAGAGAATAATAAAGTTGAGAAAGCTCACGTGATGGTTCTTACTGATGGTGAAGCTGGTTGGACCAGGCATACTAGTGAATTCGAAACATATGACGGTAAAACCAAGATTACTGTAAACAGATTGGGTACCCGAACTGCATATCTTCGCAATCTTAAAACAGGAACAGTAACCAAACTTGACCGTACTAGGTTAGGTGATGTTACATCTGTCATCTTGGATGATTTGCGTAATGAGTTCCCTGAAAGCACTTTTACTGGATTTCGTATTTTAGAAAAGCGTGGTGGCTGGTTTGTTCGTCAAGCCGTCCAGTATGACGAAGAAAAAATGGCGAAGTGGAGGAGAGATAAATCAGTAGCACTAACCAATGTTGGTTATGATAAGTACTTCATTGTTGCTTCTGATAGTATTCAAGAGTCTGCTGAATTTGATGTGGGTGAAGGAGCAACTAAAGCTAAAATTAAATCAGCGTTTAGTAAGTCTCTAAAAAGTAAGAAGAATAATAAGAAAGTATTGGGTGACTTTATTGGGTTGATTGCCTAGTGTGCTATAATTAGAATAAACATATTGAAGATATGGATCAAGAATTACGTAACATCATTCATACTTACTGTACCGACCAAAAAGATTTTTTTGAGTTGGAAACATATGCTGCTAGTATGCAAGGAAAGGGATGGGGGACAGCAACTATGTCTGCTGAAGTGGATTCTTGTGCATCCCTAGTGGAAGGTGTGCCAAATGTATTTGTTGATATTGGGGGAAATAAAGGTCTTTATACAGAAGAAGTCCTTAAAAGATTCCCTGAAACAGAGTGTCATATATTTGAGCCATCTTCTGTTAACGTACAAATACTTAAAGCTAAATTTGATTCACTCCCTAATGTTACTGTAAATGGAAAGGCATTATCTAATAGAGAAGATACACTTACACTTTATTCAAATGAGCCTGGTTCTGGATTAGCTTCTCTTACAAAAAGAAATATTGATCACGTCAATATAAAAATGAACCTAGAAGAAACTGTGGAAGTTATTAGGTTTGATAGTTATTGGGATGATAGGTATATTGATTATGTTAAGATTGATGTTGAAGGTCATGAGTTAGATGTTTTAGATGGCTTTGGTGCTCTTATATCTAAAACAAAAATTATTCAATTTGAATTTGGTGGATGTAATATTGACACTAAAAGTCACTATAGGGATTTTTGGTATTACTTTAAAAACAGAGGATTTGCTGTATATCGTATTACCCCATTTGGTCCATCTAAATTAGATACATACACTGAATATGATGAGCATTATAAAACTACTAACTTTATCGCAGTAAATGAATTAATGGGGATCGAATGAAAAAGGTAGCAATCTTTGGGTCATCTAGGACTGACCCAGACAGCAAGCTATATGATGCTGTAGAGCGTCTAGGAAAGCGCTGTGCTCAAGCTGGTTGGATTGTAGTCACTGGTGGTGGACCAGGTACTATGGAAGCAGCAAATAAGGGAGCAGCGTCTGTTGACCTTACTAGGTCAGAGGCAGAAGCAATCTATTTACCATTTGAGGAGCAAGTCAACGAATATGTTTATGACTATACAAAACACGATGATTTCTTCACTAGACTGGATACTTTCTCAAATTGTGATGCCTTTATTGTTACCCCTGGTGGAATTGGTACTCTCCTAGAGATGGCTATGATCTACCAACTAATCCAAGTAAACCATATTGAACAGAAGCCAATCATTTGTGTTGGTAGAATGTGGAGAACTCTCAAGGACTGGCTAGAGGAAGAGATGGTTGAGAATGGTTTTCTCTCCAATAAGGAGATGGATTACATTCACTATGTTGACCGTTTCGGTGAAGCCACAGCACTATTGGAGCATTTAAGCAAATGATTTATATTAGAAAATTGTTAGATCAAGAACAACTTTCACAGATACAATCTATGATGGATGGTGGTTTGTGGGTAAATGGAACTAACTCCACTGATCATGCTGATTTATCATTAAAAAATAATTCAGAGTACTGTGGTAGTAATGAAAATATTGTAGAAGTATCTAAAATAATTTTTGAAGCTTTAGACCATGATTATCCTTTTCTAGGAAAAGTCGCAGCCAAATCTACAAATGTGCCTATATATTCTAGAACTGATGTTGGTGGATTCTATAGACCCCACCAAGATGCTCCTGAAGTAGGTCACTACAGTACTACTGTGTTTTTAAATAACCCAGAAGAATATGATGGTGGTTACTTAAGAATTTATGATCATGAAATTAGTGAACATAAACTAGATGCTGGTTACGCTATTACATATAATACTGGATTTATTCACGAAGTAAGTGAAGTAACTAGGGGTAGGCGTGATGTTAGTGTATTCTGGACTCATAGTAAATTTCCTCCAGATTATATGTCAGATATTTATAGTCATTTACATAGTTTAAGAAACCAATTAAGGAGAACGGGAAGACCACCCTCAATAGAGGAAGCAATACAAAATCCTGAATTTATGGCTGAAACAATCCTTACAAATTTTCATCGAATGACAGAGACAGAATGGTAAGTGACCACTAACTCACCACGGCACTGCCTGGTGGGTTATACTATATTCACCAATTAAAGAGAACAACCTTTAGCAATCCATTGAAAAAACCATCACTTCTTATGGAAAAATTATCACTTCTTAGTCAAAATCAAAAAATTATAGCTGGAGTTATAATTCTCCTTGCAGAACCTTTGATAGTTATGGTGGTATGGAATGCTTTCATACCAGGTATTTTTGGATTGTCAACTTTGGGATACTGGTCTGCAATGGGATTGTCTGCACTTTGTAGTATATTATTTAAATAATGAATTGTGAGTTATTATCCTGCCAAAGAAGAGAGTTGACTCGACAACTTTGGGCTAATTTTAGAACAGAAAAAGTACCAATGGAATGGTATAAAACAAACAAACCTACTACATCACCTTTTGTAAATAGTCACTTCCCAAACTGACCACTGCCCCACTACGGGGCTTTTTTATGCTCTATAATAATCACATACCAAACAAGCCAACTATGCCTCGCCAACTCGCTATGACTACTCAAGAGATGCTGGACAATCTGCGCTCTAATTACAGTGAGGAGATTTCAGCTGCTGATGTTCGTGCATTCTGTGCAATTCAAGGACTGACCTATCAAACAGTAACCCGCCGCCTAGAAGAATATAAGTCTGGTCGCGGTAAGTGGAATCTTAATATCTCCCAAGTAAAAGCAGAACTTGAGCACACAGTAGAAGCTCCTTCCGCTGTAAAAGCTACTCCTATGGTTGAGCAGAACCTAGTTCCTGCTAAAGACTCAACCTTTGTTCCATTCGGAAACTTCGCTGATGTAAAGCAAGTAATCAAGTCAAATCTATTCTATCCCACATTCATTACTGGTCTTTCTGGTAATGGTAAGACTTTCAGTGTGGAGCAAGCTTGTGCTCAACTAGGACGCGAGCTTATTCGTGTAAACATCACTATTGAAACTGATGAAGACGACCTTATTGGCGGTTTTCGCCTCGTTGATGGTGCCACTGTTTGGCATAACGGTCCCGTTATTGAGGCACTCCAACGTGGTGCAATCCTATTGCTTGACGAGATTGACCTGGCATCCAACAAAATCCTATGCTTGCAGAGCATTCTTGAGGGCAAAGGGATATTCCTTAAGAAGATTGGACAGTACATCACTCCAAGAGAGGGATTCAATGTTATCGCGACTGCGAATACAAAGGGCAAGGGATCAGATGACGGTCGTTTTATCGGCACCAACGTTCTGAATGAAGCCTTCCTTGAGCGTTTCCCCATTACTTTTGAGCAGACTTATCCTTCCGTAGCAATTGAAACCAAGATGCTTAAAGGATACGCCAAGACCTTGGGTATTGATGATGCTACCTTCTGTAAGCGTCTCGCTGACTGGGGTGATATCATCCGTAAGACCTTCTATGATGGTGGTGTTGATGAGATTATCTCTACCCGCCGCCTAGTCCATATCCTTCGTGCTTATAGTATCTTCAACGATAAGGCAAAGTCAATCAATATCTGCCTTAACCGTTTTGATGATGAGACCCGCCAATCCTTTATGGATCTCTACGGTGCTGTTGATAATGAGGTTGATTTCAGTGAGGACAGTGAATTGGATGTTAATGAGATGCCCCCAGTTGACTCCATTTCATCATTATTGTGTTATACTAGACAGGTAATTCTATGACTAACTCCTGGGCTATGCTACATGATGAAATGGAAGAAATGCGTGAACGCGGTTATGAAATGACCGCTGACGGATTCTGGATGGGACGAGAGCACTTCACTCAAGACGAATTGACTGGAGTTGTATTCACCGAAACTGCAAAGGACGCTAATTTTTGGAAGTACAGCGAAGGCAAAATCCTCCGAGAGATTGAAGCATATCTCTCTGGTACATATAAAGGTCACTACGTAGCAGAGGACAGTAAGATCCAAACATTGGACCTTATTGATTCCATTGGTGATAGTGAGGCATTCTGTCGCAGCAATGCTATCAAGTATCTCTCACGCTTTGGTAAGAAGAACGGTAAGAATCGTCAAGATATCTTGAAAGTAATTCACTATGCTATGCTCCTATATCACTTCGCAGATCTTCCATTCAGTGAAGATGCTGTAGAAACACATAGCCCAACTGGGCGATAGTGTGCTATAATCATTACACTCCACCAATATCCCCAAAAATATCTATTTGTTATGAAACTATCTGACTCAACTATTTCAGTTCTTAAGAACTTTAGCTCTATCAACCAGAGCATCATTGTTGGTGAGGGCAACACATTAAGAACTATTTCGGTTATGAAGAACATACTAGCCGAGGCTACTGTTGAGGAGACTTTCCCTCGCACTTTTGCGATCTATGATCTCAATGAGTTCCTAAATGGTCTTTCACTCCACGATGACTACACCCTAGACTTCTCTAACGACACCTATGTTGTTATCCGTGAAGGACGCCGCCGTGTAAACTATCACTTCGCTGATCCAGAAGTCATCGTAGCACCCCCAGAGAAGCAGCTTGTACTCCCTTCTAGTGATGTAAGCTTCCAGTTGGATCACTCACAGCTTCTACAGCTTGTGAAAGCAGCTAGCGTCTATAAGCTTCCTGACCTTTCTGTTGTTGGTGAAGAAGGAACCATTAGCTTGGTTGTTCGCGATAAGAAGAATGATTCTTCTAACATCTTCTCTGTTGATGTTGGCGAGACCTCTGATGACTTCTGCTTCAACTTCAAAGTTGAGAACACAAACAAGATTCTCGCAGGCAACTACGATGTTGTGATCTCCCAGAAGCTTCTAGCCCAGTTCACTGGACAGAAAAATAATGTTGAGTACTTCATTGCCCTTGAGCCAGACAGCAGCTTCGGCTGATGCATAGAGCCTCCCGAAAGGGGGGCTTTTTTTATGATAAATATTTTTATATTCATAGAAAAAAAATGCAAGCCTTTATTCAATTTATACTAAAATTACTTGGTATTGTGAGGGATGATGTCGTACAAGATGATCCTCTCAGTAAAAAATTTGATTACGATTCCTATGAAACAAGACGACAATATCTAGAAGATACATATATTGACATTAAGGCTGAATTCCCCAAAACAGGAATACGAAGTACTATTTCTAGATCAAACCCAGCTATTTTTTCTGAAAATGAAGTTGTTAAGATATCGGAAAATATACTCCATTTTCAAAATCCAGATGGTGGTTGGAGTAAAAAAGGCAACTATAGAAATAAATATAGTAAAAGCCAACTAAAGAAAATATATGAGCAACCATCCAACTCCGAAAATGAAAGGGATGGAAGTGATTTTGATAATGGCTGCACCTGGGGACATATTGAATATTTGTCTCTTGTATATGATCTAACTGGAGATAAAGTACTACTTGATGCTATAAAAAAAGCTCTACGTTTTACTGTTAAGTCCCAACATCCAAATGGCTCTTGGGAAAATAAAAACCATAGGCATATAACTTATAATGATAATGTAATTCCTGGTGTTCTCAATCTACTACTTTCAATTCAAAAGAATAGAGATGAGAGATATACTTATCTAGAAGACATCTCAGAAGAATTGGAGTTGGAAAAAGTTTATAGGAAAGGTATTGATTGTATATTATCCACTCAGATTAAGCACGAAGGAAAAAAAGCTATTTGGGGTCAGCAACATGACCATGATACCCTTGAACCAACCTGGGCTCGTAGTTATGAAATGCCTTCTTATGCTACTTCAGAGAGTGTGAAAGTGATAAATTTACTTAAAAATCATTTGGATTATTATCCAGAAGATAAAGAAGTTCGCAAGTCGTGGTTATCTGCTATTGAATTCATTTATAGTTTAAAATTGCCTGAAGGTCAGGGTGATCCTGATGGGGATGGTCAGTGGGCACGTTTCTATGAGTTGGGTAGTCTAAAACCTATTTTTGCAAATAGGGAATATGATATTGTTTATAGCATTGAAGAGGTTAAGCCGGAACGTAGATATGGATATTCCTGGTTCAATAATAGTGCTTACCAAATTATTGAGTAAAAATACTCCCCTTTATGTGCTTGACGACACATAAGCATTCTGTTATACTACATAGGTCAGGGAAACGAGACAAAACTTCACGTTTCTTCTTACATATTTACACACTATGAGAATATAATATGACAGCTTCAATCGCTATGCGCGAGAGTACTAGTCCCTGGGAATCATTTTGCCAGTGGGTCACATCCACCAACAACCGCCTCTATGTAGGTTGGTTTGGTGTGTTGATGGTTCCATGTTTACTCGCCGCAACCACATGCTTCATCGTTGCGTTCATCGCAGCACCCCCCGTAGACATCGACGGCATCCGCGAGCCTGTTGCAGGTTCACTGATGTATGGCAACAACATCATTTCTGGTGCTGTTGTCCCTTCATCAAATGCAATCGGTCTACACTTCTATCCCATTTGGGAAGCTGCCTCACTAGATGAGTGGCTTTACAATGGCGGTCCTTTCCAGCTAGTAGTATTCCACTTCCTTATTGGAATCTACGCTTACATGGGACGTGAATGGGAACTATCATATCGTTTAGGTATGCGCCCCTGGATTATGGTCGCATACAGTGCACCAGTCGCAGCTGCATCTGCTGTCTTCCTAGTCTATCCTTTTGGACAAGGTTCTTTCTCTGATGCAATGCCCCTTGGAATCTCTGGAACGTTCAACTATATGCTGGTCTTCCAAGCAGAACATAACATCCTGATGCACCCCTTCCACATGTTGGGAGTGGCTGGTGTGTTCGGTGGTTCATTGTTCAGCGCAATGCACGGTTCACTTGTTACATCTTCGCTTGTAAGAGAGACAACTGAAACCGAATCACAGAACTACGGTTACAAGTTTGGACAAGAGGAAGAGACCTATAACATCGTTGCAGCCCACGGCTACTTCGGTCGCTTGATCTTCCAATATGCTTCATTCAACAACTCACGTTCACTTCACTTCTTCCTTGGAGCCTTCCCTGTTGTAGGCATCTGGTTCACCGCTCTTGGTGTATCCACAATGGCTTTCAACCTCAACGGATTCAACTTTAACCAATCCATTCAGTCTTCTGAAGGAAAGGTACTTAATACCTGGGCAGACGTTCTAAACCGCGCTGGTCTAGGCATGGAAGTCATGCATGAGCGCAACGCTCACAACTTCCCACTGGATCTAGCATCTACTGAGTCTACACCTGTAGCTCTAGTTGCTCCTTCCATCGGTTGATATCAAATCAACTTCAACAGCCTCCCGCAAGGGGGGCTTTTTAGTGTCTATACCTAGTTCCCTCAAAACTGACAAAATAATAAATAGTAATGTATACACACATAAAAATATCCATTAATGGCTTTTCTATTACAAGATTTGGTCATTATTAACGATAATAGAGAGTTAATTGGTGTTAATACCGCAGGTATTACTACCGCTCTCTATGTTGGTGAAACTATACAATTAGACGCCCAATCCGGCGTAATCACAGCAACAAAATTTGTAGGAAGCGGTTCTAGTTTAACCGATTTACCTCCAGCTTCTTTTATTTCAACCGAAGCCCCTACAACTAGAGAAAATGGCTCTCCTTTAGAAGAAGGGGACCTTTATTATGACTCTAGTGTATTGAGGCAATTCACAAGATATGATAATGATGGAGATCCAATTTGGGTTGATTCAAACCCAGCAGCTTCAGCTGCTGTATTAAGCGTTAATGTTGGTGTTGACACAGCAATTATTGACCTTTCAACTGAAAAGTTAATATTTGAAGGTACTACTGATGAAGTAACTGTAGGGATAAACACTCTAACAGATACTGTAACCATCGGTTTACCTGCCGATGTTAGTATCGCCAGTACTATGAGCGCCGCCTTCTTTGAAGGGGATGGTTCCAAACTAACCAATGTTAGTGGTACTATAGGACCAAACGCAGATATACTCACTACTGGAAATATCCAGGCTGGTATTATTACCGCTACAACCTTACTTGAGGCTACTGGAGCTGGTATTGGTTTCACAGTAACCAATAACATGTATGCTGGTGGTCAAATTGAAGCTGGTACCGGTATAGACACCCCTACTCTTGGTCTTGCTGGTAGTTTATACATCGGAGTCTTCTCCGACAGTGATAATCCAGCAAATGTAGATAATACTAAGTTGGTAACAGCAGCTGGTGCTAAAACCATTGCTGAGTCTGTTGTTGGTAGTGGTAGTTCACTGGTATTTACTAGCCTAGAGCTTACTGGTCCTGGTATTGCTTTAACTGTATCCAATGATGTTTCTGTTGGTGGTTCTATCACCGCTGGATCATACTACGGTGATGGTTCTAACCTAACCGGTCTTCAGGCTGGCGCTGCTACCTCTGTAACCAGCTTCGATAATCAAGGTAATGTTGATTATCCACTACCTTTCCTAAGTGCTGTTGGCGTAGGCGCCACTATCTATACTGATAGCACTGCTAATGAGGAGTTGACTTATAATCCATCTACTGGAACTTTAAAGTCAAAGGAGTTTGATGCTCTATCCGATCAACGTCTTAAGACTAACATCGTAGGCATTACATCTGCTCTCTCTAAATTAGAACAGCTTCGTGGTGTTGAATATGACTGGGTAAATGGTTCTGGTGCTTCCGTAGGCGTTATCGCCCAAGAAGTTCAGCTTGTTTATCCACAACTTGTATCTGATACAGAAAACAGGATGACCGTTAATTACAATGGTCTAGTTGGTTTATTGGTTCAAGCAGTCAATGAACTATCCAGTCTTTTGGATGAGTACAAATCAAAATAGTCAATTGACTATAATTAACTGAAGCTAGGACTAACCTCCTAGCTTTTTTTATGCTATATAATAAAACGATCAACTAAATTATGGGTCCTGAAGTATCTTTCTTTATTTTCTTTGGTTTTTTTATGTTATTCCTACTCTACATTACTATGTTGTCTATCTTTGGAGATTATTTCGTATAATAAATAACTTGTATATTTAATATATTATGACTTCTATAACATCATATCAATGGGGAGACCTAGAAAAAACTATAGTGATTGGCTTTATTGATGGAGTTGATGCTAAATATATAATCCCCGTTGATGAGGATAATAAAGAATATAAATCTTTTGTTGCCATAGGAACAGAAACGGCAGCGGAGTATGTGCCAGAAGATAATGTAATTAATGTAGATTATGTTAATTTTTGGGTGGGTCTTCTAAGCTCCCCATATTATATGAAGGTTAGAGCTAGTGCTTCTAATAGCCTTCCAGTAAATGTAGTTGCCACTGAGTTTATTGCATTGATTGGAGATGCTAAAAATGGACTTCGGATTCAGCCCCTTATACAATCATCTTTAAATGAATTGTTAGCATTAGTTCCCCCCGATTCGGACGATCAAGTATATTTGTATAATTTGATGGATAATAGTGGACTATCATCAGTATATACTCTGTCATTGGTTTGATGATGTGCTATTATATGGGAAGCAAAAGCAACCTATATGAATATCTTCTGCACAGAACAGGATCCTAGGGGAAGTGCCCTAGTGCTCCCAGACAAGCATGTTGTAAAGATGCCCCTTGAATGCTGCCAGATGGTCTCGGTCATCTACTCGCAGTGGTATCGTGACTGTGGTCAAGTCTTCAAAGCAGATGGAACCCCATACAAGACAACGGGAGGTTTTCGTAACCACCCCTGTACTGTATGGGCTTCTTTATGCGATGAAAACCTAGCGTGGCTCATCGCACACGGTCATGCCCTATGTGCTGAGTATACTCACCGCTACGGCAAGCACCATGCCTGTGAGCAGTCCCTGATTGGTGCAGAAGAAGTTTTTGTAAGGACCACAGGTAAGCCAATTTTGTGCTATAATGGGGCACGTGGGTTCGCCCGTGCCATGCCTGATGAGTTTAAGCTAGACCAATCTATTACTACCTTTGAGGCATACAAAATGTATATAGCTTCAAAGCCCTGGGTCTCAGCTAACTATCTTCGCAAACCTGAACGCAAGCCCTCCTGGGTTTGATTACTTTATTATCTTTTTATTATGAGAGAACGCACTGACTTTATCTGGACAGAACGTTACCGTCCCCAGAAGATTGATGATTGCATCCTCCCTGAGCACATTAAGGCAACCTTCAAACAGTTTGTAGAGAAAGGTGAGATCCCTAATCTACTACTTGCAGGTCCTCCTGGTGTTGGTAAAACAACTATCGCCAAGGCACTTTGTAATGAGATCGGTGCGGATTACTATGTGATCAACGGTTCTGATGAAGGTCGTTTCCTTGATACTGTCCGCACTCAAGCCAAAAACTTTGCTTCTACTATGTCTTTGACTAGTGAAGCCAAGCATAAGGTCATTATCATTGATGAGGCAGACAATACAGGCAACGATGTTCAGTTATTGCTACGCGCTAATATTGAGGCATTCCAAAAAAACTGCCGCTTCATCTTTACGTGTAACTATAAGAACAAGATTATTGAGCCTCTCCATAGTCGTTGTGCTGTCATTGAGTTTAGTCTTAAGGGTAAGGATAAGGAGGAGGTTGCTGTAGCCTTCTTTAAGCGCCTTAAAGGCATCTTAGAGACTGAACATATTGAGGCAGAGCCCAAGGTTCTAGCCCAGTTAGTTCAAAAGCACTTCCCAGATTTCCGTCGTGTACTTAATGAGGTTCAGCGTTATTCAACGGGCGGTAAGATTGACTCTGGAATTCTCGCATCATTCTCCGAGATTAAAGTTGAGAATCTTATGCGGGACCTTAAGTCAAGTAACTTTACCGAAGTCCGTAAGTGGGTTGTCTCTAACCTAGATAACGATACAAATGCTATTTTCCGTAAGGTATATGATGCTTTGTATTCCCACCTTCAAGGACCATCTATCGCTGCTGCTGTTCTCATTATTGCGAAATATCAATATCAAAGTGCCTTTGTTGCTGACCAGGAAATTAATCTCTTGGCTGCCCTAACTGAAATTATGATCGAATGTGACTTCCAATGAATACTATTGTTTTATATACAAATGGCGGACAAGAGTCTGACCGTTGCCGTGATCTACTCATCAGCCTGAATGGTGAGTTTCTAGAATACCAACTAGATGAAGACTTTAATGATCGCCAATTCCGTTCCGAGTTTGGTGAGAAGGCTGAATATCCACAGGTTGCCGTTGGCTATGAGCACATCGGTGGACTAAAAGAAACATTACACTACCTAAAAGAACAAGGACTCATTTAATTATGAAAATCCGTTTAATAGGTTTGATGTCTGGTGAGCAAATCCTCAGTGAAGTTTATCTCTGGGGTAGAGATGGGAGTTCTGATATGGAACTATTGAATCCCATTATTCTAGTTCCTACATTAGAACAGCTTTGTGGTGAAGATGGTAATATTAATTACGTGCCCTGGTGCCCATTAGCTGATAAAAAATCTACAGTTCATGTTAAGCACCGAAACATTTTATATATTACTACTCCCAACGAGAAGCTTATCCGCAACTATTTAAAAGAAACATTACACTATCTAAAAGAAGAAGGACTTATTTAATTATGAACGTAAAACTTATCCGTATGCATTCTGGTGAGGATGTTATTGCCGATCTAATCAAAGAGCAGGCTGAGGAATTGATCATAAACAATCCCATTGTGTTAGTCCCAGGACGAGATGGCACTGTTGGTTTTGCACCTTGGTCCCCAGTAATCTCCCCTGATGTAAAGGAACTCCGCATTAGGGCAAACTATGTTGTATATGTAACAGATCCAAACGATGATGTAGTTAGAAACTATAAAGATATCTTCTCTCCCATCATCACTCCATCAAACGCAGGCAAAATTATCAAATGAGTATTGACCTAAAAGACTGGCTACACAGTATCAACCTCTCTAAAGAGAATCTTATTGATGAAGATCCTGGTGTTGAGAAAGAGTATCCCCCCTTTATTATTAACAAATGCCTGTCTGGTCAAATGGATTCTCTCATGCAGTCTAATGAAATGAATAAGTTTCCTAACTTAGATAAACGTCTTCAATATGACTTTCTTATAAATAGTTTGAGGAAGAGGAAGAGATTCTCTCCCTGGTTGAGGAAAGATAGTATAAAGAACATTGAAGCGGTACGTCAGTACTACGGATTCTCCTCCGAAAAGGCAGAACAAGCTTTGAATATTTTATCTAATGAACAACTTGATTACATCTATCGAAAACTTAACACAGGGGGATTAAATCCATGCAAGCAGACGAGAGGGGCTTAGTTTACTGGGAGCCTTCCCAGATGGTAGAAATTTTTCTATCCGAGCCCGATGATTTTTTGAAAGTGAGAGAGACACTTACTCGTATTGGGGTGGCTTCTCGTAGAGAGAAAAAAATCTACCAGTCTTGTCATATCCTCCACAAGCAGGGAAGGTATTTTATTGTTCACTTTAAGGAGCTTTTTGCTCTGGACGGTAAGCATACCAATATCACACTCAATGACCTTCAGCGTAGAAATCGTATTACGAAGCTCCTAGCTGATTGGAATCTTGTTACCATTGCTAATGGGGATCAAATTATTGATATTGCTCCTTTGAACCAAATTAAGGTTCTTTCATATAAGGAGAAGGGTGAGTGGGTGTTGGAACCCAAGTATAATATTGGTGGCAGAAAGTCTTGATTTCAAGATTATTAAGTGTAGCAATGTAACAACTTTTATCTTATCTTTATAAATAGTTTGGAGTCAAGGCTCAAGTGTTAAGTGTAAGAGTGTAATAACTACATTATATATTATTGACTATAGTATTTGTAGGGGGTTCGGGTTTCCGTTCCCCCTTTTTGATGCTTTGGATTATAAATAGTGGTGGTTGCCTTCGGGGACCATAAACTATATCTCGCTTACGAGGAGAAACAAATGAAGATGTACGGAGCTGGCGACTTAGATAAGTTCGTCAAGGATATTGAAAGACATTCTATTGGAATGGATGAATGGTTTCACCGAATGGGTGCCGTTCACGAAAGTAAGGAAAACTATCCGCCTTACAATTTAATTAAGATGAGTAATGTGAGATTCAAGTTGGAGGTTGCTCTGGCTGGTTTCAAAAAAGATGAAGTAAAAGTTTACAGTGAAAACAACAAACTATTTGTTGAGGGTCATAGTACCCGTGATGATGAAGCCATTGAGTTTATCCATAAGGGAGTAGCAGCAAGGGACTTCACTAGAGTATGGACTATTTCTGATGATGTTGTTATTGAAGAGGTTGATTACGCTGACGGTATTTTGAGTATTGAGTTACAAAGAGTAATTCCAGACCATCAGAAGCGTAAAGACTGGCTATGAGCTAAATATATTCATAGGCAGTTAATGACATGAAAACATTTAGTCAATTTCTAGAAGAAGCTTCTAAAGTTAATAGGAAGTTAACTCCACCTGGAAAGGCATATAAGCCTAAAGTTCATTGCTTCGGCAAGACTGTTGACTATAAGATGGCACCAGATAAAAAGGTTTGTGCTTATAGCTCAAGTGATGGTGGTAGAGAAGGCTAAATAAAGTATATCGTCGCCGCCGCTATGGCGTTATTCGGGGGGTCCTGGTCACAGTCAGGGCAGCCCCCTTTTTTATGTGCTATAATGGATAGAGCTACAAAATCTTATGAACAACGATTATGACAGAGCCACCCCAGATGATGGGGATACTCCAAGATATACTATGACTTCTTTTAATAAAGATAAAAAACCATTGGTTACAGAAGAAACTTATGATTTTCATTCTCCTGTAGAGAAACCGATTGGACTATTTCTGTTAATGGATGGAACAACTATTGTTAGTCAATATACAGAAAATATGGGTAATGATTCTTACATACTTGATCAACCACTATTAGCGAGTATTCAATCTTCATCTATGACCGATGGTGTGTTTACTAGTTCTATCGCATATGATGTTTGGATGCCATTGTCCAAGGAAAGGAAATTCACCATCCTAAAATCTGTTGTTGTCGTTGTTTCAAAGCCACTAGATACATTAGTTGAATCTTATAAGGGAAATAAAAATGGATGAGACCGCAGTAAAGGTATTAATTCTAAAAAATAATAAAGTTTTGGTGGGTAAGCTTGGGGAAATTCCTCCCGAAAATGTAATTCTAGGAGATCCAGACCATTTCCTTATTGACCCAGTTTCCTATGATGAGAGTGCTGATCTAGACAAATGTATGGTAAGATATCCATCAAGGAGGTTGACTTCCGACATCAAATTTTTCATCCGATCAGATGATGTTTTTTTCGTAGCAACTCCAGATACTAAACTACTCGCAGAATACCTCGTTATTATTGGTGATTAATGTCTAAGAACAAATTCTACACAAATGTCCAGATGTATGGTAATTCTATTCTCTTCAGGGGATATGAGAATGGTGAGCGTTTTAATGTAAGGAAAAACTTTTCACCTACATTGTTTGTGTCTTCTAAGAACGATAGTGACTGGAAGACACTTGATGGGGAGAATGTAGAGCCAATAAAACCTGGAACAATTAAGGAGTGTCGTGAGTTTATCAAGAGGTATGATGAAGTTGAAAACTTTAATGTCTATGGGAATGAGCGCTTCATCTTTCAATTTTTAGCTGAAAACTATCCTGGTGATATCAAATTTGATACATCACTGATGAAGATGGTCACTGTTGATATTGAGGTTGAGACTGAAATGGGTTTCCCAGACCCAGAGAATGCTGCCGAGGAAGTACTGTTAATCACAGTTCAAGACTATAATACCAAGAAGATTATTACTTGGGGTCAAATTAAGCATGGAGACTTTGCTAATAAGCAAAGTAATGTAGATTTCCGCCCCTGTTATGATGAGCACCATCTACTCAATTCATTCCTAGCTTGGTGGACAAAGGATACACCAGACGTTGTTACTGGATGGAACCTAGAATATTATGATATCCCATACCTTTGTAATCGTATTGAGCGCCTATTAGGTGCCAAGACAATGAAAACGTTGTCTCCGTGGAAGCTAGTATCTGAAGAGAAGCACTTTATCAAAGGTCAGGAGAAGATCTACTTTGATATTGCTGGTGTTACTCAGCTTGACTACTTGAACCTCTATAAGAAGTTCACCTATACCAACCAGGAGAACTACCGCCTAGACCATATTGCTGATGTAGAGCTTGGGCAGAAGAAGCTAGATCACAGTGAGTTTGAAACCTTCAAAGACTTCTATCGCCAAGGTTGGCAGAAGTTTGTTGAATACAATATCATTGACGTGGAACTAGTTGACCGCCTGGAAGATAAGATGAAGCTTATTGACCTTGCATTGACTATGGCTTTTGATGCCAAGGTAAACTTCCGTGACGTATTCTACCAAGTACGTATGTGGGACACCATTATCTACAACTATCTTCGCGAGAAGAACATCGTTATTCCTCCCAAAGTGAAGGTTGATAAGGACGCCAAGTATGCAGGTGCTTATGTTAAGGAACCCAAGCCAGGTAAGTATGATTATGTAGTCAGTTTTGACCTTAACTCACTATATCCCCACTTGATTATGCAATATGCGATCTCGCCCGAGACGCTTATTACTATGGATGATCTTAATGCAATGATCTATCAGGCACAGAATGATCCCTCCTAT
>Ga0181397_1000353_pt1 | contig 17527 bp, 20 predicted proteins | sample 20SPOviralmetaG_FD_130126 | JGI IMG/M metagenome (GOLD analysis project Ga0181397, IMG submission 130126) | Marine viral communities from the oligotrophic San Pedro Time Series (SPOT) site, San Pedro Channel, CA, USA - 20 SPOT_SRF_2011-02-23 | ecosystem: Environmental > Aquatic > Marine > Strait...
AAACATACCTGCATGGTCTTTGAGTTCTCTAACCTTGCACAATGCTTCGTGCTTGTTGTCAAACTCATATCGTATTGTGCCTCCATAAACACTTACGCTTATAACCTGGTATCTCATAGTATCTCCTATGTAATCCTTACTTTAATTCTAATCATGTGTCCTCGTTATGCAAGTCACACTTGACAATAAAAATAAAGGTCTATACATCCAAAATTTCTAGTATCTCTGTTTTACTGTGTAGCTGCATACACATAGAACAGATACCATTGTTCATACTTATTGTTGGATAATTTTCTTCACACATTCTACAAGCCATTATTCTTCCTCCTTTAGTACAGACACATCAAAGTCAATACTGATAATATCTCCATTATCGTTTTTTATAGTAAATGGAATTGGGCAACTGCCTAACCACTCATCAAATATATCCATTATCCTTCCTCCTCTAGTAGTTCATCTTCCTCATCTGAACATTCTTCTAGCCAGGAATCTAGTTTTAATACCTCTATACATTCTGAGGGTGTAATAGTGTTCTTACCTCTAAACTGTATACCCTCAACAAGTGGTAGTTCTGTATTTAAGGGAGTGTAATCTCCTGCTAATATATCCCACTTGTGTTCGTTGTATATCTTTATAGATTTAACTGCAACATCTACTAAACGAACATCATGTCGTGGGTAAAAGTTACCCAGTAAATGTGCTTTTAGTCCTTGTTCTAGTTCAAGTTCTGCGAATGCTTCTGCTTGTTGTCTACCCATTAGTTATTCTCCTATTCTTTGTTTGTTTGATTCTGTAAGAATCTAGGAGGACACAAAACTAAAACGAAAATGTCCTCCAGGATGATTACAGATTAGTTATGGTTTTTAATGCTCCTATTACTTCTTTTTTTATATTTTCAATCTGTTTGTCCACCACTTTTTCTATCTCATTGTCATCAATGTATACATAAAAAGTGTTTTCTAATAAATCTGATATTGTATAAAACATATCACGACTTAATTTTTCTCTTACTATCTTATCATCAACAATAATACTAGGCATTAGTTATTCCATCCTCCTTTAATGTCTACTCCATCAATTTCTGCTCGTTTAACGAATGCGGGATAGTCAAAAGTATCTCCTCGTTCTAATACGAACTCATCACGATATTTAGATAAGTGTTGTGCAGTAGTTTGCGAATAGCCACCGCTCATAAGAACGCATCTACCATCTTTGTAATAGCCGACTATTGTTCCATAACTGTACAGAAGTACGATAGAATAGTGTCCCTCGTTGTCCTGGACTGTTCTCCTGGACATTGAGCCAGTACTGTTTGTTGGTATGCGTCCTAGTTCTCTAGTTGCTTGTGTAGTCATTAGTTGTTCTCCTTTATTCTTCTTTTTTTTGTTGCTACTTCTATTAATGTATCTGTATTCCCATATCTTTTATAGACAACAACTTTTTTAATAGGTTCATCCTTGAATGCAATATTGTTACTAGCAATATATTCATAGGTTTCATCTTCCTTATCAAAGTACATTTCATAAATGCCCTTGTTTGTAGTAATTTCAACTAAGTAATCTTTTAAGTAACTCATTAGTTTTTCTCCTTTATGTTTGTAATGTCCATCTTACTAGACTCCTGAATTAAAGTTTGCATATTTAGTTAAATATACTTTTAGCTTAATATCTGAACTCCAGTCCCATTCGGTTGTTATACCATGTTGTTTTAGTATGCCGATTAGTAACTTATAAGCAGCGTGTGATTCGCCTCTATGTTGTAGGTAGATGTATTCTCCTACATGTGATTCAGGATAATCATCCCAGGTAGTATTGTCCTTGTTCTCTTTGTATGCCGCGTTATATCCTTGTTTGTCCTGGATGTTGTACGCCACATAATGAGAAGCGTTCTCCACATACTTAGAACCTGATAGACATGAACCACAACAATTATACTCAACAGTTTCAGGAGTGAATCCTAGCCATTGTGTAAATTGATTGAGTTCATTGAACGCTTTATCCAACGCACTCAGCAGGTTTTTACGCCTACTGATTGCAGTTCTTTTAGTTAGTTTGTTTGTCATTAGTTTTTCTCCTTGTTTGTAAAAATAACTTGTGGTAAATTATTTTTTGCTCTTTGTTCTCTTTTTAATTCTTTTAATAGAATTTGATAATTTTTGTATTCTTGCGTGTTAGGGTTTTCTATTTTGAGTAATGCCATTTTTTTATCCCATGTCCCAGTGAACTTCACACTTAGAAGCACAATAGTAACTATTTAGATTACTCTCGAATGAACTGAAATCAGTTGTTATTCTGAAATCCTGTTCTGACTGGTAACTGTACAGCGTTCCGCATCCATCACACTGCCAGAAATCCACCTGTGAAAACACTGCAAATTCTTCGTTGTTACTTGCTAGTGAATCCCACACAATATATTTATCTAGTTTTTGATTAATTAACTTAGGCATTTTAGTTCCTCTTTTCTTTAGTTTGTAAGATTGAGTATACACATCTTAGAAGTAATGCAAGGTATTTCTTTTATTTATTTTTAACCTAAGCGGAAATTCACAAATAGTTCAGACATAAGGTTAATAGGAGGTGAAAAACAAACATGAAACATAGCTTCAAATATCTACAATATAAATATCAAACTCGCTGTCTTTGGTGCGGTGCTTATCACTCATCTGACTGGGTAGTTTGTCATCAATGCGCAACAAGGAGGAGAATTAAAAGAGGATACAATAGTTAATCTATTTAAACCTGGTATCCCTCCTCAGTTACAAATTAAAACAGTACCATATCTCTACACATACTATATATTGTGGTGCAGGTAACACATACATACTAGATGTAGTAGTACTACATATTGTATAATACTATATATAGTATAAGGTTTTAGTAGGGTAGGGTTAAATGTTGGGGTGCAACAACTTTGTTGTTTATCCCCTTAGAATATGCTGTTAAAGAGGTACAATATAGAGGGGTACTATATGTAGTATGTACTATATTAAAGGGTACTTTACAAGTAAGTATACTATCTGTGAGGGATTATCACTATATAAAACAGTAAAGGTAGGTACAGCTAACCCTGTGTCACTCCCTCCCAAAACCAGAATGAACTATGTAGTAACATTTAAATATGTGAAATAATAGCCTTTAACGCTAGTTACCATGGTCCTGCTAAACCACTTTATTGACTGTGTATTGTCAGAAATCCTTTTCTAAAAGCAGGAAGGATGCCTTGCTTGTTTCTTTACTATACCATGCTTTGTTTTTAGTGGTAGTATTTATTATGGGGTTTTTGTTTAGTAAGAGTTTCCTCCTTTCGCTTACGCTTAATCACAGAAACCCCATACCTTTTACTTGCATAGTGGTAATGTATGCTATAATACATTACAAGAAAGGCAATATAAATCAATCCTTCTGGATTAATATATAGCCCTCCTTTCTTTGTTTGTATAGTACGAGCCTCACGCAAGTGAGGCTTTGCTATAGGTAAACATAAAATAACACTGGAAGATTTAACATTAATAATCCATATAATAACTATGGACAAAGTTACATATAAATATTGCAGGTTATGTCGTGCTATTGTTGCTGACACTATTGCTCATAAAAGAGTACATACAGGTTGTCGACACTCAGTAGATAAATGCCTATGTAATTAAAAATTTTTTTTCTCACTTACTTTGGGGGGACGACTATAGTACTTATACCTGGAGAATCCAGGTGGAGCTATGGGGATAGCTTCTATTTATAATAAGAAAGAAAAACTTTTCATCTAAGAAACAGTATGTGGTGTACAGTGTAAGAGAGGGATGTTTTTGTGGATTGTTATATTTTTCATAACAGTAATGGACGACTGTACGAACAGAACCTCGCTTCGGCGGGGTTTTGTGATATAGTTACACTATGAAATATAAAGTAAAAAAGAAAAAAGTATCTAAAGGTAAGAAAAAGAAAAAAGGTTACTAATGGCTACATACCAGGGCAAGTCGGTTAAATTAAATTCACCTTCCGCAATAGGTAAGGGTGAACCTGGGTATGGTCGAAAGAAATCTAAAGTGTATGTTAGTAAAGGTGGAAAAGTAGTTAAGGTAATGTTCGGTGACCCAAACATGGCTATAAGAAAAAACAATCCTGAAGCTCGTAAGAGTTTTAGAGCAAGACATAAATGCGATACTGCGACTGACAAAACCACAGCAAGGTATTGGTCTTGCAAGGCTTGGTAATGTATGGGAATAAACAGTGAACAACAATTATCTACTAAACTACCTAAGAAGTATCAACTAGCACCTAAAGCTAATCAGAAATGTAGTAACTGTAGTTTCTATGAACCTGCAGGATACTGTACACTATGGAAAGCAACAGTGCAATCGTTTGCCTGGTGCGCTAAATGGAAAGGCATTGTAAATGGCTAAAAAAGTAAGTTGGATGTATGGCGGTAAAAGATATTATGGGACTCTTATAAGAGAAACAAAGACTCATAAATTTGCTCGTACAGAAAATGGCAAAATTAAAAAAATTAAAAAATAATTGAGTATTACAATACCCTGTCCAAAGTGTGGAGAGGTGTTACTACCTAAGGACGACATGAAGTGTAAGAATAAAGAATGTGATAAATATGACAGATAAAAAGTTTTGTTATGCTGCAGGTTGTCACAGACCTTTACCACCTAAAGCTAGAAAGTTTTGTTCTAAGCGTTGTTATAACAGAATTACACAACAGAAAAAAAGAGCTAAAGCTAAAGGTGTAGAGTGGACACAAGAAGAGGACCAGTTAGTTATACCTAGTCAAAAAAATGTACAACAACGAAGAGGTAAAGTTTATAACGATATTGTTGAATCAGGTTTAGGTGAAGAAATACTAAAAGGTAAAAACACAATGTCTGATGTTGCAAAGATACTTAAAACATCTGTTGCTGCAGTATCTATGGCATACAACGCATACATAGAAGATTTAGAAAATGAAGTAGCTAAAGATACTTGGGAAGTACCACAAGTAGCAGAGAAATCATTACAAGACTTTAGAGATTTTAGAGATAGGTATTTCCAAACAGAAAAAGGAGAACCATACGAAACTCCAGACTTTCACATCAAATGGATTAATTCTATTTTAGAAGCTATAGAAAAAGGTGAACAACAAATGATATTGTCACCGCCTCGACATGGTAAGACAGATTTGCTTATACACTTTGCTGTATGGATAATTTGTACTACACCTAACATTCGTATTTTATGGGTTGGTGGTAACGAAGAGATTGCTAAAAACGCAGTTAGTTCTGTACTTGACCAACTAGAAAGTAACGAATTACTTATAGAAGAGATATGTGGACCTGGACCAAAATTTAAACCTAGTAGTAGAACAGGTAAGTCTTGGTCACAAAGTGGTTTTACTGTAGGTACTAGAACAGTTACTGGAATTAAGAGTCCGACAATGGTTGGTCTTGGTAGAGGTGGTAAAATTCTATCTCGTGACTGTGACATAATTATTGCTGATGACATTGAGGACCACACATCTACAATGCAACCTGCATCAAGAGAAAACACAAGAAGTTGGTGGACAACAACATTGTCAAGTCGTAAAGAGGAACATACCGCTATGGTAGTTATTGGTTCACGACAACACTATGACGACTTGTACTCACATCTTTTAGAAAACGAATCTTGGAAAACTATTGTTGAGGAAGCACACGATACAGGATGTACCTTACCTGACTGGGAAGAAGATACACATCAAGACTGTATGTTGTGGTCAAGTAAGAGAACTTACAAATGGTTAATGGACCGAAAGCGTGGTGCAGAAACAACAGGTGGTCGTGCAATATACGAGATGGTATATCTTAATGTTGCTATGCCTGATGGACTCTCTTTGTTTGACAGAGTAGAGATAGAAGAATGTCGTGACCAAAAAAGAGATATTGGACACATACCACAAGGTACAAGACTTATAGCAGGACTTGACCCTGCATCTACAGGTTATCAAGCTGCATTTTTATGGGCTTATGATGCTGCAGAAAATAAATTACACATGGTAGATATGAACAACAGTTTAGGTGGCGGTATCCCACAAGCATTAGATATTATAAAAGAATGGTGGATGAAGTACAGCGTATCTCACTGGGTCATAGAAGAAAATGGTTTCCAAAAAGCTATACGACAAGATAAATCTATTAGAGAGTTTGCGTCTGGTCATGCAATATTTTTAGAAGGACACGAAACTTATAAGAACAAATTTGACCCTATGTATGGTGTTACAGCTATGCGTCCAATGTTCCAGGAACAAAAAATTTCTTTGCCATATCTTAGCTTTGAAGCGCAAGAGAAGGTAAACTTATATACAAGTCAGTTAGTATATTTTAGTTCTGCAAGGAACAAAAGTAAAAGCGTAGGTACTAAGACAGATATTGTTATGGCTAGTTGGTTTCCAATGAGAGCAATTAGGCGTATGCAAAAAGAAAGATTTGCAGAGTTAGGATATGATTATAATCCTAGTTTTTCTGGGTATGAACCTAGTAGTATAGATATAGATAATTGGAGATAAATGCCTTTAAATAGCGAACAATTAGCACAAAAAGTAGATTACTTACGAGCTATAAATCAAGAGGGAATGTTAGACAGGTCCAGGATTCGTGACATTATGAATGGTGGCGAAGCTGCGGTAAAAGCCTTACTTGGTGACAAGATGAATGTTGAATACAACCAATTACCTGCACCTAACTTATTTTTAACTGCATTAGAAAGATTTGCACAAAAACTAGGTAGAGCGCCAGATTTAAAAGTAGACATTACTAATGACAATGATTCACAGAGAGCTAAAAAGAAATCTGAAAAGATAGAACGCATTGTTACTTCATACGATAAATTTAATAAATTACATAAACAATTACCACAAGCATCCAGATGGTTACCAGGTTATGGTTTTGTTGTATGGACTATAACGCACAAAAGAGATAGAAATGGTAACCCATATCCATACGCAGAATTACAAGATTCCTTTAATTGTTATCCAGGTAACTTTGGTAATGACCAAGAACCAACAGAGTTAGCAATTATTAGACGAGTGCCTCATGTTGTACTTGCAGAACAATATCCTGAAGCTAAACCTTATATCTACGAGCAAAATAAAGAAGAACAAGAAAGTGCATACTCTATACTTGTAGAAACTACAGAACGCCAAAGCAGTTGGGCTAACTCAACAGGACAAGGCAAAGTAGTAGTAGAGTTTAGAAATGAAGAGGGTACTTATGTATTCCTACCAGAAAATAACAAAATCATAGACTTTATGCCTAACATGTTAAAGTCAGGACCTTGTTTTGTGGTAGCAAAACGATACTCGTTTGACCAAATGCAAAGTCAATTTCAACACATTACAGGACTTATGGCGAACATGGCAAAGATTAACATACTCGGAACTATTGCTATGGAAGATGCAGTATTTACAGAAACAAACATTGTTGGAGAAATAGAATCAGGTAAATACAGAAAAGGTAGAGGAGCTGTAAACTATTTTGCTCCAGGTTCTTCTGTATCAAAACCAGTAAACAACTTACCATACCAATTATTTCAACAAGTAGATAGATTAGAAAGACACCTTAGACTTGGTGCAGCTTATCCAGTATCTGATGATGGACAATCACCTAACTCATTCGTCACAGGTAGAGGATTAGAAGAACTAGGTCAGTCTGCATCTTTGCATGTCAGGGAATACCAGACTGTACTAAAAGATGCTATTGAGCAACTTGACTCAAAGCGTTTGGAATATGATGAAGCATTGTTTAGTGCGAAGCGTAAACCAATAGCAGGTATGCACAATGGCACAGCTTTTAAAGAAACATACATACCTAATATTGATATATCGGAAATGTATGAAACAAGAAGAGTGTATGGTGTCATGGCAGGATTTGATGAACCACAAAAGATTATTACAGGACTGCAATTAAAACAACAAGGCATTATTGATACACAGACATTACAAGAAAACATGGATGGATTAGATAACATAACAAAGATACAACAAAGAATACATGCTGAAAAAGCAGAAACTGTTTTGTTTGAATCTCTTATGGCACAAGCTGCACAAGGTGACAATAAAGCTACAATGGCAGCAATAGAAATAAAAAAGAATCCATCACAAATGGATGATATACTAGATAAGTATTATACAGCACAAGGTGAAGAACCAAGTCCAGAAGAACTTGCGTTATTACAACAAGGAGTTCCACAACCACAAGGTATGGGTCTAGGTCAGTCACCAGTTGGTATAGAACAAGTATTAGGAGCTTTGGGACAACAACCACAACCAGAAGGAGCATAATGGAAGAAAATATCATTAATCAGAAATTTTATGACATTATCAATGGTGAAGATTGGGATGAAGTAGAGCTAGAAGATACAATCATTACTACTGATTTAATTTCAGAACAAGATGTACCTATAACTCATTTCATAGTACCTACACCAATACCAGGTGTTTATATAAATATTAAACTAGGATTTAATGTAGATGGAGGAGATGATTTTGCCTAGAGGTAGAAAACCAAGTGCATTAACACAAGAAACTGACATGACAGGCGGTGGAGCTTATGCAGATATTGTTGCACCTACAAGAATGGAAGGCGACCCAACAGGACAAACTGCTGCTATACAAGCGCAAATAGATTCTGCACCTCCAGTTGAACAAGAAGCTGCATTAACAAGTGGACCACCTAATGTAGGTAGAGTTCCACAACCTATGAATCTTTCTGCTCCTACAAGTAAACAATTTGAACCAAACACAGCAGGTATACCTGTAGGTCCTGGTAGTAATGGACCAAGAGTTATACCTACAAACACATTACAAAACTTTTTAATAACAGCAAAAAACCTAACTAACGACCCAATATTTGACGAACTATTAGCCGAAGATATTGTGCCACAACCACAATTAGGGAAAGACCCAGAAGATTATTTTGGTATTTAATGGCAGACTACAGACAAATATTATTTGGTCCACCAGAGTTAGAGTCATATCTAGCTGATAATACAAAAGCAAATTTAAACGAATTAGACTTTTTTAAAAATACAGTCACACCTGAAATAGCACAAAACGCTGCAAACATATCACGAGCTTATCCAAACATGGATGCAAAACTTGTTATGTATGGAGCTATGCTCGGTGTAGAACATGATTCAGATTTAGCTTTACAGTTAGCTGAAAGACAAAACAATGTTGTTATTAAACAAAATCAACAAGCAATTAATTCAGTATCTAAAAGAAAAAGAGCATCACAATTAGGTTTATTAATGTTAGACCTTGGATTTCAACCAATATCAAGAAACTTTAAATCTTCTGTAGTTGCTGCAGATGAAACAGGAACTAACAAATTCCAAGCAGTTGCTGCTAACACATTTATCGGTGGGTTAACAGGTGCTGCTAGTTTTATTCCTGGAGTAGATGGAGATAAAGCAGCAGATAGAGTACGAAGAGCTTTAGTAGGAGATAAGTTTGCTGATGTGTATAAAGAAAGCAAAGATGCTTATGGACCTACAGAGTTTAACTTAGCCTATGATGAAATAAAAGCAGGTAGACCTCTTAACTTAGGACAGGGATATTTCCCTTCTTCAACACCAATAGAAGAAACACAGGGATACAAAGATTTAAAAAGGTCAGGTCTTGCAGACAGAGATGCTTACGCAGAAGCTGAAGAAGTTTATGGTGTACCTATAACAGAACGCTTTGAGCAAAAAGAAAATCAATTTAAAACAGAAACAAGAAAAGCAGGAAAAGTAAACATATCACCAGGTAGAGTAGTTGCAGGTCAATTCTTTACTAAAGATGATTTAGGTTACGCTATTGGTTCTGCTGCTTTAGATGGTGCGTTTAGAGTATTTGGTGACCCAACAAATGCTGCTCTAGGTTATTTATCTGGTGCAAAATTAGGACTCAGAAGTCTAGTTGATGATGGTATGCAACAAGCATTTAAGACTGCAAAAGTTGGAGATGATATAAAAAACATTCCCCTAATAAATCAATTTGTTAAAACAATTAAGGGTGGAACTATGCAACTATCAGATGGTACAACAAAAGTAATATCACCTAAAGAAGCTAGAAAATTAATGTTTGGTCGTACTGCAACACAAGTACTAAATACTAAAAGAGGCGATAAATTATTAGATGCTTTTGTTGCTAATGCAGACTTAGCTACATTAATGGATATGCCTGGTTTAAATAAAGCACCTGTAGAACTACTTAGGTTGTTAACTGTTATTGATGACAAAAACTTTATGAAAACAGTTTTAAATTCCATAATGCAAAATGGAAACTTAGCAGGTGTTGATGACGCTATGAGATTGCGTTATGGACTTAATGATGATGTTGTAAGAGCTATATCAGAAGGTAATCAGTTAAAGTTACCAATACAACCAAATCTATTAGGAGAAGGTTCTAATCTTATAGCTAAAAAACTATTAGGTAAAGATACTGATGTCGGTGGCGCTAGAAAACTTATGGAACAAGCTAACAAAGTAAAAGCTGTTTTTAATCCGACAGCAGCTGACAATTTGTTTACAGGAATAATTGGAGTAGGTGGAGATTTACGCTCATCTATTCCGAGAAGAATGAGTAGATTTTTTGATTTAGCACCAGGTAAACAATTATCAGGTAAAAACATTGGTGAAAGTGCTAGAAACTTAGATGGCATTATGAAGTCTGCAAGGTTCAATAATGATTCTAGAAATAAATATATGGAACAAATTTTAGATACTGATAATCCACAAGACATGTTAGCAACAGTTAAAGAAGTTTATACAGAAGTTGGAGAAAAGATTGTAGAGCGTAATCCAGACTTAGTAGATTTTAAAGATGAGATAAAAGAATCTATGGAATTTTTAGCTAATGAATCTGATTTAAAAAGATACATGACTACAGAAGAAAGCGGAAAACAATTAGCTTACCCAGGAGTAAAGTTTAAAGTAAGAACAAAAACTAAAACAAAAACTGGTAAAGATGAAACAGTATTTGAAGCTGTACCAACTGCACAAATGGTTTCAGAGTATGTTGATAACTACATAACTCTTATTGATTACGCAGAACTAGAAAGATTTTTTCCTATATGGAGAAATGTTGTTGGAACTAAAAAATCTAACCTAAGAAAGTTTATTGATGAACCTACTGAAAAAGTTACTGATAGATTAATTAAGAGAATGGGTGGTAGAAAACTTAAAACTGACCCAAGAACTGGTAGAGCTACACCTGGTGGACAAACAACACTAGGAGCTATGTATGAAGATTATCTATTGCAAAAAGTTCTTAAACCTGTATGGATGCTTAGACCTGCACTTGTAACTCGTGTTATTCCAGAAGAAATGTTGCGTATTATATTTAGTGGTTCTCGTGTAGGACTTAATCACCCACTTTCTTACTATGCAGTCAAAATGGCTAAAGGAACAACACTAGAAATGCAAAATGCTTATGGTGATGTTTTATGGGGAACAAGAATTAAAAAAAGAGAAATGGCTATGATGGAGGAAATCCTTGGTCCAGAGTTTGTCAAAGCTGCACAAATGGAATACCCACAAGTAGAACGATTACTTAAACACATGAAGATAGGTGTTAACGAATATGGTATGGCATCTGATGATTATGTGTCTTGGGTTTTAAATGGTGGTGATGGTAGAGATTTTATATTTAGAGAGTTAAATATTGAACCTGTAAAATCATTAAAAATATATAGAGGTGCTATAAAAGAAAAAGCTAATGATGGTCGGTCTATTGGTAAAGTAATATCAGACAATCCTAATGGCGGTTCTATAAACCTACAAACAGGAGAAGTTAATCCTGCACAGTTTGGTGCTGTAAGTCCATATAAGAATTTAGGAGATTCGTTTAATGTAGAAGAAATGGCAGTAACTTTAGATAAACCTATTGGTACTCCTGTAGAAGAACTTATAGAGCCATTGTTAATAAATTATTTAGTAGACTCTCCACAAGCACCACTAAGACAAAAATATCTAAGAAAAGAAAATCATGTATTAGGTTGGTGGTTAGACAAAACAGATAACAGAGTTTACATAGATGTATCAGTCACAATACCACCGCTTAAAGATACCTCTACAAAGTCTATAGAAAAAGCTCTTGTTGGTTTAGCAACATTAGGAATCAAAGGTAAACAACTTAGTGCTTTTATACCAGATGAAACAAGAAATGCTGTATGGCTTAAAAACTTCTTAGATTCTACAGAATTGTCAAGATGGAACCAGGCTATAGACACAGGTGATAACCTTATGTGGTTTGTAAACAAAGAATCACCTAATAAAGAATTATTAAGGGATGCTGCTACTAATGACATTGTTGTTAGAAAACAAATTATGGAAGCATTATTTGATACAAACTTTGATGTAGCAAAAGTTATAAAAAGAACAAAACGAGGTGTAGCTAATGTTGCTCCTGATGGTAGTTGGTTGCCTTTACAAGAAGATTATTTACAAGCTATGTCAAGAAAAGCTATGTCACAATTCTTTGAACCAGTAAACAACACAGCACTAGATGGTGCTTTTGTTAGTTATGACAAAATTGTTAATGGAGCTATAGACCAAGATTATATAAGAAACTGGATACATCAAACAATACTCTTAGCTAAAAACCCTATTACACAAAGATTATTAAATGATGGCATAGACAGCACAATTGAGTGGTTGCTTAAATCTTATGATGGTAAACAAGTGATGACTAAGTTAGTTAAAGAAGCTGACTTACGAGGTAGACAAGCTAAAGAGGAATTAGCAAACCCTGTTGCTTTGCGTAATAACTTAGAAGCACTTGGTTATAGAATATCAAGACATATCGGTGGTGAATACAAAATCAAAGACCCATTGACTGGAACAATGCGTACAGAAGATTGGGCTACAGAAATAAGATTTAGAGATGGAGTTAAGGTTTACCCATTGTACGAATATGGCGTAGATAGTGCATCATCTTCAGCATTGAACTTTCTTAAAAATGGTGGATTTGCAGATGGCACTGATTGGTTAGAGAGTTGGATATTAGCTACACAAGGTTCTGGTATTAAAAGTATTAAAGGACAGACATCAAAATACTATAACGATATATGGAAAATATTTAAAAAAGATGTCAACATATTCCCTGACAGAGTTAATGGTGCATTTAATAGTTTAAATAACAAATTTGATGCAGATAGACTAGGTAGAAAATATGATGATATATTAGAAAAACTATACAATGTATTTTTAACTGGACCATCTGATATTGCTAATCGTGACCCATTGTACAGGTGGAGCATATATGAACATGGCATGGAAGCTATACCGACTATGACAGAAGATTTAGCTATGGATTTTCTAAAAGGTGCTGAACAATCTTTACGAGGTAGTAAGTTTGGCGAAAATATATTACAAGAAATTGTTGATAAAATTTCTTCACAAAGAGAAGTTGGTTTTTTAGATGAAATACAAGATATGGATATATTAATGAACATACTTGGAAAAAAAGCAGGAGCAACTGTTGTAGATTTATTATACAGTACAAAATCAAGACACCAGTTTTCAGATGCTTTATCTTCTTATGTTCCATTTCCAGAAATAGGTGCAGAGGTTTACAAGTCTTGGGGTACTTTGTTAGGTTCAGGACCACAGAAATTTAATAAAACCAGAATTGCTTTTGACGCAGGAGATGAAGGCAAACCCTGGGATGCAGAGATGGGCTTTTTCTTTAAAGACCCAGTAACTGGTAAGCGTATGTTTACTTATCCTGACCCATTCAATGTAATACAAAAGAATTTCTTTGGAGAGGATTTAAGACAACAAGGTGTAAGAGTAAGACCTGCAGGATTTTTGTCTGCACTTAACTTAGTTACAGCTAATGGTTTCTTACCTGGCGTTGGTTCAAGGGAAGTCTGGGGATTAGAGTTCTTAGACAATATAGGTAATGGTTTGCCTAAAGTACTAGAAGAAACTATATTAGGTGATTACCGAATGAACCCATCTGCCGCTGAACTTGTTTTTGAGTTTATACCATCTGCTATACAAAAAGTAATGACTGCAGAATACTTTACTAACAACTCAGATGAAACACAAGATGCAAGATACGCTAGTTCTGTTATAGATACATTAGGTATTTTGTACTCTAAAGGTATTATTGACCCTACTGACTCAGGTTTAGCAGCACAAAATTTAGAAAATTATAAAGATGCAGCAAACAATCAATGGTTAATTAGAGGTGCAGTACAAGCAACTTTACCTACAGGATTACAACCAAGAATGGAATTACAGGATAAAGATGGTCAATGGTGGTTTGTACAATCATTAGTTAAAGAGTATCGAAGAATGTTAGAGATTAATGATTACGATTACACTACAACACAGTCAGAGTTTGTTGATAGATTCGGAATTAATCCTATACCATTAATTCAACAAAAAAGAAAACCTAGTGTAAAAACTCCCTATACAGAAAGTGCTGTCCAGTTTTGGTCTAAACAAGAAAACAGAGAACTTATGCAAAGAAAACCAAGAACTGCTTACTACATACGACCAGACACTATTGATGATGACTGGGTATGGTCTGGTGATTTTGATGCGTTAAGAGATTACTACACAGAATCAGAGTGGGACTTGTTAGTTAGACAAACTATGTTAGAAAGAGAACTACAAAACAAAAAAGATGAACTTAATGAAATAGCCGACAAAGATAACACAAAAGGTAGAAAATGGGTTAATGGTAATTACGCATTATTTAGAAGGCAAAAAGAAGATGAGTATGGCATAAAAGGTTTTGCTTCTTTGGGTATAGGTGAAATAAAAGCTGACCCATCATTAGATATTATGGAGTTAGAAACTTGGAAAGACGAACCACAGTTATCTAGTAGTCCTGAGTACACACCTTTAGAAAAATATTTAAACAAAAGAAATCAAATAGAAGATGCTATGACTTATGGCGGTACAGTAGATGGTGCTACATGGATGAAAGCTAGTCCACCTACAATAAGTCCACTAACTGGACAAGCTGAAAGAAGTGCTGTTGCCAGAGAGATATTGGCAGATTATGGTAAAGATTTAATTGAAGAATATCCAGATACATTTTTTAATCAAATATTTTATGGTATTCTATTTTATGAAGTCGACAATACAAGATATGAGGATTAATGAGTGTTGAATCAATAGATTATAGAACTTACGAAGGTAATAAGTCAGGATTTTTATCAGCGTTACTATCAAAAGATTTTATTTCCTATGTACAAGAAGTAGGCGTATTAGGTAAGTTTGCACAAGACCATCAAGTAGGTAGCTTCTCTATAGAAGATTTAATGGCTATTCCAGGTGTAAGTGCTTTACCATCTGTAGTGTTTTTTAAAAACATTGACAGAGGTGATGTAGATTTAGCAGAAGTTAAAATAAATTTACAAAGATTAGAACAAGATTTAAAAGACCAATATGCAGATTCTCCCATAGAATATAACGATAATGTTATAAAGTTCTATGGTACTTATGGAACAGATGTAAGTGACTTAACAGGTAAAACAAAAGAATCATACAATTCAACTGTAGAAAATGATGTTAACTTTGCTAATCAAATAGATGCAACTTTAAGTGAAGAAGCTATAAGTTCTTTTGGTATACAAACCCCTGAACAAACATTTGCTTACAACGAAACTAATTCAGTAGCAGGTCTTAGTAATGTCTTAACATTAGGCGGTAACTTTTATGATGCTGATGGAGTTTATGTAACAAGAGAAGGCGAACAAGTTATGGGTACTAATGGTAACCCAGTAGAAGCACCATATAAAAAAGATGATGGTTGGAATTTGTTTTGGCAAAGAGATGATTTATTCGAGGTACAACAGCTTATCGTAGAAGCAGGTGGACCTGCTCCTGAAACGCTAGGTGTCTGGGATAAAAACTTATCTAAGTACATGAACAATGTTTTAGCATACGCTAACGACTCACGAAGTTGGGAAGTTGATATGGAATCTGGATTAAGTATGCAGAACCAATGGCGTAGTGCATTAAACGAATATAAATTACAAAATGAGTCTGGTACACAGTTATCAGAGATTCTTACAACACTTGGTTACTCTACTGTTAATAAACCAAAACCAACTGCTAGTGAAACAAAAGCTAAGGTAGATAGCTTATACAGTGAGTTTGGATTAAATGCAACTGCAAGAGATTACAAAGATATTGGTGAAGCCTTTATGGAATTGTCTACACAAGCAGAAGCTAGACAGTCGGAAATAGATAGTAAAGCTGTAGGTCTAAAAGACTTGTTGCTTGGAACTACAAAGTTTGTTTCATCACCACCATCACTAGAAACACCTGAAGGTATTGAATACCAAAAGGCGGTAAACGAAGGTAGAGTACTTGAAACAAGCACAGGTATATACATTGTTCCTAGTGCAGAGTCACTAGCAGAAGATAAACAAATACCAGAAGCTATTGATGTAGATGGTAAGTTAAGAGAGATGGTAGAAAGCAGAGATGCTACTAGAATACAAGGTGTACAAGATAGAGATTTTCAAAGAGAGAATGCAACATTGTTTAAGAGTAACTTCTTAACAGCTGCTAGAACAGGATTAGGATAATGGAACAAGATAGTTACTCAGTACCAGAAGTTATAGAAGCACTTAGAAGTGTTGGTGTACAAGAAGAAGTTATAGAATACATTGTTCCTATTGCAGGTTATGAATCAAGAGTCGGTGGTGTACCTTTTGTAAGAGATGCACTAGATAAAATATCTCCATCTTGGGGTATTTTTCAAGCAAACATAGATTCTATGGCTCCTGGAATATACCAAGCTATGAAAGAATTAGGTGTAGAATTACCTGGTGTTACTGATAAACAAGATAAAATACTTTCTACAAACAAAGCTAAATTAAGTTCAGAGAAAAATTTTACAGAAGAACAAAAGAAATTTGTAGCAAATTGGTTTGCAACAGAAGCAGACCTTAATGCTAATGCTTTAGTTTTTAAATACACTCTTGCAACAAAAATGGTTGATGAATCTACTGATGATTTTAAAGAAGCAATAGATGCTGCTTATGTGTTAACAACACAAAAGTTTGCAGACTTAAAAAATGATGACGCACAAGCATTGAAAAAAGATTTAGAAAACCAGTATTCTGAATATCTAAATACACCAGATGACATAGGAATACCAGAGCCTGAAGAAGGTTTTGAACCAGGTACTAAGGTTGGAGAATTGACTGATGAAGTACAAGAAGATACAGATATTGATATGACTACTAGAAGTTCTACTACTAATCAGTTTGGAACACCTCCACAGGATATTGATACAACAACTAGAAGTTCCACTACTAATCAATTTGGTATACCTCCACAAGATAAGATGAGTCCAGATTTTAAAAAAGACAGTTTCTTAAAATACTTTGATACAGTAACAAGTTTTAAGAAAAAAGACCCACAGACTTTTAAAGAACGCTCTGTAGCTAAACCAACTGAAATAAACTTTATGGGGACACCAGTTACAACACAGGAAATAATAGATTTACTAGAGCCATAAGATGGCAGAAGAAACACCTAAAAAACAAACCTACTAT
>Ga0181397_1000356_pt1 | contig 17405 bp, 8 predicted proteins | sample 20SPOviralmetaG_FD_130126 | JGI IMG/M metagenome (GOLD analysis project Ga0181397, IMG submission 130126) | Marine viral communities from the oligotrophic San Pedro Time Series (SPOT) site, San Pedro Channel, CA, USA - 20 SPOT_SRF_2011-02-23 | ecosystem: Environmental > Aquatic > Marine > Strait...
GCAACATCGCAGCAGGTTTAGCTAATCCTGAACTCGGAATGGTTAAGGATGCGCAGTACACAGATGCAGTTATTTCTGCTATAGAAGAAGGTCGATTACCCGGAGGTCAAACACAGTTTAGGTATGGTTTTACTGATAACCCTTTGATGGCAGCGATTGATTATGATCGACGTATAAAAGAAATCGAAGCTGTAGGTGGAGATGCTTCTCAGCTTAAGGAAGCCCTTACTACAATCCAAGACGACTATAAAGAAAACCAAGACATAGTGGATTACTTAGCGGACATAGGGCTACAGCAAGAAGCGGCGGCTGACCCTACGTTAGCGGATAAAGCAGCGGATGCAGTAGGAAAAGCCCAAGGCGCTATAACGACAGCAGGGACAGCAGTTGGGTCTGCTATGGATAAAGTATTTGATATTCTTCGAGGTGTTGGGCTTAATATTCCTAACCCTAACAAAGCCATACTGTATCCTAGACAAGGGGCGGGCCAAGTAATATTTGGGCCGGGGGGTAACACTCCTGTAAACACTATTGGAACTACTCCTGCTGGAACAATAGTAGGGGTGGGGGGTCTTGATCCAACAGCGCAAAAAGTATTAGACAAAGTAAAAGATGTTATTACAGGAAAAGTTAGTGCCAAGGATATTCTTACTTCTGATGACGTACTTGATATTTTAATAGGTGAAACCGCTAAAGAAACAGGTATACCCGAAGAACAAATAGGGCAGATTCTAAATCAAGGAGCAAAAGCCGCAAATAAAGTTAAGTCTAAAACAACTCTTGTAGATAAGTCAGGTGGTACTACTTTAGGAGTTGACCTTGGTGGCGATAAAACTTTAACAGGCACTCCTGTTGCATCAAAAGACGATACTGCTTCACCTAAAGTACCAGAACAATTAAGTGTAGCTGGGGGTATGGGTGCTCTTGATACGGTTACTAAAGGCACAATGCTTCCTCCTGCTGCTATTGAGGGTAAAAATAAAGGTGTAAGAGCTGGAGAAATATCTGATAGAGTAATTGGCGAAGGACTTAAGGGCACACCGCCTCCTTCTTCTCCTCCCCCTGACGATCCACCTCCTCCTCCTGACGATCCACCTAAAGTAGTTATACCCCCTACTGATACTGTTTCGCCTAAAGGTGATGTACCTGTCCCTAAAGGTGACGAACCTGCCCCTAAAGGAGACTTACCTGTAGAACAAAGTTCTGGGACTTTTACAGGGGGGATACGGACTTCTCCGGGCGAACTAGTAGATATAGACTATTTATACGATATAGGAGGTGAGAGCATATTTGCCCCTAAATTAAAATCAAAAGAGCAAGAAGACCCGCTTGCTTACCTATACTCAGGCTACGCAGATGGTGGTATAGTGCAAGATTCTGACGTGCAACAGTTTATTCAATATTTAATGGGGACAAGAGGTTAGCATGGTAGATGCAGTTATCCCAAGGTTTAGAGCAGAGCGAGCCGTAGTTCCGGGCACTTACGACCCTACGCGCAGGCCGGGCAGTAGTGGGCAACGTTATTTTAGCGACATGCGGTATGCAAACCCAAACATGAGCCAGAGAATCTTCGACAAAGAAGCAGCAGGCTACGAAACACAAGCTGATTATGATGCTCGTTACGATACAGCTATGGATGCTGCTATAGACGCTGCTAGGGTAGCTAACACAGAGCAGGTAGCGGGATTGCAAGCACTTAATCTAGCTAACTTAGCTAGGGGTACGCGTCCAAAAGCTACAAGTACTGCCACTGCTGCGTCTACACAAGTACCTTATTTTCAACCTTCAGGCACGGAAACTGATTATGGGGTAAACAGTCTTTATAATTTGTTAGCTGATTATATAAAAGGCACTAAGCTTCAGCCATATCCGATTGAAGAAGTCGAAGAAATTACAACAATGGCGCAAGGTGGGCTTGCTAGTATAGCCCCTCAAGGTATGTATTTAGGAGGCGCTACTGACGGCATGGCTGATAATATACCTGCTACTATAAACAATAACCAACCTGCTGCCTTAAGTGATGGAGAGTTCGTCATACCAGCGGATGTAGTAAGCCACTTGGGCAACGGCAATTCTAATGCTGGTGCAAAACAATTGTACGGTATGATGGATAAAGTACGTAAAGCCCGCACTGGCGATACTAAACAAGGTCGTCAAATAGACGCGAATAAATTTTTAGCTTGAGGATAGAATTATGGCTGATCCAGTAGGACAACCTGCAAGCACCACAGAATCCCTTTCAAGTTGGGCTGCTCCTTATGTAACTGGGATGTTAGGTAAAGGAGAAGCTCTTTCTAATATGCCTTACCAAGCATATCAAGGGCCGCTAACTGCTGGACAATCAGGACTGCAAACTCAAGCTTTTCAAGGTTTAGCTGGGCTTACTTTGCCTACACAGCAAATGGGAGGGTTTACTCCTACTTCATTTACTTCTGGCACAACGGCACAGGACTATATGTCGCCGTATGTAGATGCTGCCTTAGAACCTCAAATAGCAGAGGCACAGCGACAGGCTGAAATACAGCGGGTGCAGAATGCCGGTAGGCTAAGCAAAGCAGGTGCTTATGGTGGGTCACGTCAAGCTATTATGGAGTCCGAAGGTCAACGTAATTTACTCAGGAACCTAGCTGATATTTACGGTACAGGTATGCAACAAGCTTATACTCAAGGTATGGGCCAGTTTAATACTGAGCAAAACCGAGCACAGGCAGCGCAAGATTTAACTAATAGATATGGCTTGTCTGCACTTGCCGCACAACAGCAAGCAGGAGCAGCGCAACGAGCAATAGAAAGTCAGGGTATAGCTGCTGATTACGCACAGTTTAAAGAAGAACGAGACGACCCGTTTAAGAAGGTCCAGTACCAACAGTCATTGCTACAGTCATTACCAATAGCGTCTGAGCAGGTGGACTATATAGGGCAAAGTGGGCTTGCTAAATTGTTGGGTTACGGTGGTAGCCTAGCAGAAATACTAGGGCCGCAAGGGTTTGATATAATCTAATTAGATAAGAGATCATAGTTATGGCGTATGGAATTGGGCAACAATTAGATGACGCAGGCAAGTTAAGCATAAAAGAACTTGTTCAATTACAAAGTGTAGATCCTTCGTTGATCTATACACTTGCGCTGCAAGAAAAGCAAAAACTTCAAGCTGCGGCTAGCAACCAAGAAGCTCTAGGTATGCAAACTATACCGTCTACAATTACCAGTCAGATGGAAGGTCGTATGCCGGGTGTCCAACAAGCAGCAGCCCGTACTGCTCCACGTCCTCAAATGGCGCAAGGTATTTCCGCAAACCCCGCTCAAAACATGCAAGCTGTGGGTGCAGCACAAGGCGGTATTATTGGGTATGCAGAAGGTGGGGCTACGCAAGATCCAAACTCAGAAGAAGCTCAGCGTCAAAGATATTTACAACTTAAAGCTGCCGAAGCTCAAGCTATACAAACAGGTAATAAATTAGCTTTACAAAACATACGACGCGAGCTACGAAATTACGAAGGTAGCACTGCGGCTCAAGCTCCTGCCCCCACTCCCGAAAATACAGACGGTATGGCAGGTGGCGGTATTGTGTCTCTTGCAAAAGGAGGGTTTCCTGATTTAAGTGGTGACGGCAAGGTTACCCGTAAAGATATTCTTATGGGCCGTGGTGTAGTGGGTAAACAAGAAGGCGGAATTGTTGGGTTTGCTAATGGTGATCTAGTAGGCGGGTTTGTAGAAGGAGAAAATAGTCTGATGGGCTACACAGGACTTCTGGATGATCAGTATTATATAAATGGGCAGTTAGTTAGTGAAGCTGCTTATATAGATAGTAAACGAAAAAATGTAGAAGTAGAAGAGTTTAAGGATTTTGACTTGCCAAGAGACGCTGAAGGTGTGGCAGATGCTATGAGGGGTATGGCTGACTCTTATAACACTGCCATGATGCCAAAGATTACGGAGGCTATGGCTGAATCTTATACCGACGAACAAAAAGGTCGCCCTTTCTTAGACAAACTTGATGAAGTAATTACGGATGTTGTACGACAAAGGCCATCCCAAGAAGCTAGGGATGCAGCTAGTGACGTTATGGCACAGCCTTTTGCTTCAATAGCAGAAGAAGAAAAAGTAAAAAGCGACCGTGCGCTTGCTACAGCTTCCAGACCTCCAAGTTTTGTTACCGCGCTAGAAGAAGATAAAGCAGCTAAAGATAAACAGGCGACAGAATTTTTTACTGCTCTTATGCAAGAAAACGCCAACAAGCCAGCGGGCGGTAGGCAAGTAGTAGCGGAAGAAGTAGAAGAAGTAGACAAAGACGGCAAGTCAAAGCTTGAAGGTTTTATGGACGTGCTTGAGATACTAGGTCGTGGTGCTGGTGCATCTAAGGGTTTTGAAGGTTCTAAGATTTTAGAAGAGACTAGAGAAATAGAACAAGCCGAAGCTGATAGGGCAGCAAGACGTGAAGAACAGCAAATGGTGCTAGACGCTCGTAGTCTTGAATTAGATGCAAGAAACAAAGCAGCTATAGGTCTGGAGCTTGGGAAGTATGCTGCTAGCCTTACAGACATTGCGATTATGGCATCGGCAGAGTATCAACAGTTAGAAACGAAGCTCCGTGAAGAATTTGGTGAAGGATTTTTTAATCTTAAAGGTGACGGCCTTGGATTCTTTAGCGCTGCGAATGAAGCTGAAGTAGAGCGTCTGCTGGCTGCACAAATACCTAGAATAAGAGAAGACTTGATTAAAACCTATCAAAGACTACTCAGTCAATATAATGGGACTGGAGGGCAAAGCAGTGCTGGGGGACAAGGCGGTATAACAGACGTTGTAGAAGAATTTTCAGAATATCAACCTAGTGGTCAGTAGAGTAACGCTATGCCAGTAGTACGTATGCCCAATGGGGATTTAGTACGGTTCCCAAATGAGATGCCTAAAGAACAAATTAGTCAGTTTATCGAGACTAAATTTCCCAATGCTTTTGATACTCCCAAACCTTCGGTGGGCGATATATTTGACGCTTCCTTAACAAGGGGCGCAGAAAATGTAGCTTCTACTCTACAAGATGATTTGCCTGCATACTTAGCTTCTATTTTTGGACAAGATGAGTACGCTGCTGCTCAGATTGAAGAAGGTAGAGCAAGAAGACAAGCAGCCGCTGAAGCATCGCCCGCACAATATGGCAGCTACAAAGATGTTGAAAGTATAGGCGATGCCGTCGGGTTTGTAGCAGAAAAATTTGGTGAGAACGTACCTATACTTGGTGGATTAGCTGCTTCTGCGCTTACGGGTGCGGTAGCTGCCCCATTATTAGGAGTAGGAGCGGCAACAGGTGCAGGTATTGCAAGTGCACTTGGTTCTTACTCTCTTATGGCTCCAGAATCATTTGCAGGTATTTATGAGGAAACTGGAACGTTTGCTCCGGGCGCAGCTTCTATCGCTGGCGCAGTTAACTCTGCACTTGAACTGGTTGCTCCTGCACAAGTCCTAAGAAGCTTTTCTCCTAGTATGCGTAGTGGCGTTGTTAACGCAGTGCTTAAAAAGTCTGGTATGCGGCCTAGTATTGCAGCTAATGCGGTTAAAGGAGTAGTTAAAGGTGCAGCTACCGAAGGCACAACTGAAGGTACTCAAGAAGCTGTAAATATAGCAGCAGAAAAGTTTGTTGCTGAAAACCCTCTAATTTTTGATAGTGAAGACTTTAAACGTATAACTGAGTCCGCTGTTGCTGGTGCTGCAGTAGGGTTACCTCTTGGCGGTGTTGGTGGCGTAGGCAGAGGTATTACTGACAGAGGCCAGTTCAAAAAAGATCAGGCTGAAGCAGAATTTGAAGCAGAGTTAGAAGCGCGATTAGCACAAACACCAGAAGAAGAAGTAACGGAAGAAACGGTTGAAGAAACAGTTGACGAGCCAGTAGTTGTACCAGAAGAAAAAGAACAACCAGCCCCTACTCCTAACGAGGTTAACAAAGAATTAGAGGCTTTAGAAACAGAAATTGCTTTAGAAAACGAAAGCACAGAAACAGAAGTAGAAGCGCTAAGAAGAAAGGCGACAGGGTTTCAAACAGAAAAGGATACAACTTACGAGGAAGATGTTGCTGAGCGTAATGCTGTTGCTGCTGCTGAACGCCAAAGAGAGCTTGAAGCTCTACAAGAAGCAGAAGAAGATATTCCTCAAACTAAGCCTTTATGGTCTAAAGATTTGCTTGGCTTTCTTAGCGATAACTTTGCGTTTTCGCAAGAACAGTTTGATGAAGTGCAAAACTTGTCTGAAGGCGAAATGCAGAGCTACCTAGACGTAATAGAGAACGATGAGCAATATGGTAATTTAAAGTTTGATGGCCCTCTTGTTGAGGATACATCTGAATCTATAGCTGAATCTATAGCTGATGATAGTACTGTTGATGAGCCTTCACCTGATGGATCTAACACATTAAAAGATGACGCAGATGCTAAAGTTGTATTTGACCAGTTAGGGATAGACGAAGCTGGAAGTTTTGAACTTAGTACTGCAGAGTTTAATGCGCGACTAAAAGAAGCAAACGATAGAATAAAGGTAATAGAAGAGGCCGCTAAAAAGGCAAAAGAGCCGGTAACTAGTAAACCAAAAGACGGGGAGTTTCTTACTCGTAAAGAAGGGGACATCCTTGTAGACGAATCAGCGAAACAAAGGCCGATAATTAAAAGCCCAACCGCTAAAAAGGATACGCCTAAAAAGTTTAGGGTAGGCCAAGACAAACTATTCTATAACAATAAAACATTAGCGCGTCCTGCAGCGGCAGAACTGAATGCTTTTAAAGCTGCAAATCCACGTAAAGAAGATGCTAGTACTGGCGCAGAGATACTGGCTAACTACCTAGACGCTTATGATTCCCCAGAGGCAGCATTAGCTGTTATCGCTGCTGAAGTAAACCCTTCGTACTCAGAGAACACTGGGTTGGTACTTACAACTACACCGGAAGATGCTGCAAAAGCTAAAGCCTATATAAATAAAAGTATGGGTAAAGAAGCCAAACAAGCGTTAGCTAATAACGAAAACTTTATTGTTGAAACTTTAGCTGATGTACAACGAAGAAACGCAAAAGTAAAAGAAGACGAAAAAGCTCGTAAAGTAAGTAAGTTTGGAAGGGATAAAAAAACAGAAGAACTAAAAGACGTAGGTGCAGGCGCTAAGGGCGCTAGAGCTGTAGCCAAAGAAAAGAAAAATCTAGTGGGAGAGACACCCACACAGATAGCTAAACGCATAGAGGCCGAGGAAAAAGCGCGACGAGATGAAGAAGCAACGTCTCTCGCGGGCCAAAAAGAAGGTACTACTGGTACGATGGGCGCAGAGATAAGAAACGCAGAAAAAATAGCTAGGAGAACAGAAGAGACACTCGCTCAGAAAGCACGTTCGGACGAATGGATTGCCTTTGTTGAAAGTTTGCCAGCTAAAAACCAAAAAGCTTTTTTAGCCAGTTACAAGAAAATAGCTGATGCTATTGCTGACCCAAAGGTAAAAACTCTTGACGGCAAACCTAAGCCTTCTTTCTTACTTCCTGAGTCTATTCGAGCGCGAGTTATAGCAGAGAATAAAAAAGGTCTTTCTGCAACACAGAAAAAAAGGTTAGTAAGGTTTGAGGAAAAGTTTCTATTAGTAACTCCTGAGTACCAAGGGCCAAAGCTTGATAAGTCTGCTGAGTTAGATTTAGCTGATAACAACTTACGTTTTGCTATTCAACAAGTTATTGATGCTCGTAAGAATCGTGGTGAAGATAAAAATGTAACTTCGCTCATAGAAAAAATAAAATCGCTTACTGATAAAACCAATGTAGCACTAGATGGCCCCACTATAAAAGCAAGAAATTTAGACCCGTTAAAGTTTGAATCTTTGGAAGTGCAGGCAGGAGTAGAAGGTAAAAGTTTAATTGAAGCCGCTCGATTTGCTGCTAACAACGCTCCTAACAAAGATTTACAGGTCTTGGCATCTGCGTTAGCAAATGAGCTTAAGCGGCAACAGGATAAAGGGATTTTATTTGATTTTAAAGTTTTGCACGTAGGTAATACAGTTCCTTCGTGGGCAGGTTCATTGACAAGAAACTCTAGGGGTATTACTGGTATAACTGACACAACTGTATCTGTAGTGTTAAACGGAGCGGACGTAACAGGCAGAGTTGGCACTAGCTATAAAACCCTTGTGCATGAGTTATTTCACGCAGCGACAATGGCTACCATACGTAATAAAAACAACAAAAACACCGCTCAACAAAATGCTGCTGTGCAAGACCTAACAAACCTTAGAGAATTTGTGCTAAGAAACTATTACACGAATAAAAATAAAAGAAACCTATCGGATATTGAAAAGCAGTTTGCGGAAGGCACTAACAATTTCTTTAAGAATAATGACGAATTAGTCACTTGGGCTATGACAAATCCAGAAGCGGCAGCTTATTTAGAATCCATACCATACGAACGAACAAACGTTTTTTCTGCTTTTGTGCGTATTATGCGCAAAATGATTGGTCTGCCTGAGTCCGCTGATGGGAACACTGCTTTATCTGAAGCAATACGTGTTACTGAAGTTTTATTAGGTAAGAACGCTGTAAACGCAGCTATGCGCAAAGTACAAAAAATAGAGGGTGCAGACTTAGCGGCTACTGAGCTACCTAATTTTGCTAGTGGTGCGTATATACCCGGACTAAATACAATAGTAATAAATACTGTTACAGGGTTAAACGAGCATACCCTACTACATGAGTCTGCACACGCAGCTCTTGCTCAGATATTAGATAAGCCTAATCACCCGATTACAAAAAAGTTTATGCAATTCTTTGCCGACGTAAAGCCAAAGGTTGGGGATGCTTACGGTGGTACAAACATACAAGAGTTTGCCGCTGAGTTTGTGAGCAATGGAGAATTTCAAGCAATACTGCAAAGAATCAAAGCACCAAAAAGTGAAAACATGTTCGTCCGTATTCTCCAAACTATTCTTGAAGCATTCGGTATACGTAAATCACAAAGTGCTTACGACGTGACATTAAAGTTTTTAGAAGAGCTGTTAGATGTATCTCAAGGAGTAGAGCCTACACTAGCGGATACCCTATACCTAACTAATGAAAACATGGACAAAGTAATAGACGACACAATAAACGACTCCACAGATTCATTCGTAACCAGAAATACTGATGCTGCGCTCGATACTGTGTCTAAGATGAAAGACGACAAAGCTAGAGTGCTTGCACTAGGTGCTGCTAGCTTAGCTAACATGGATAATATGTACGGAGAAAATTCTCCTAGATACCGCAATAATAATCCGTTGCCTATAGGCAGACTAATGTCCTTTATCGAAAGGAAACGTGGAGAAGTCAATAAGGCTATTGATAGGACTAGCAAAAACATTAGGATGATGAACAAAGCGGAAAGAAAAGCTACTGCAGCTCAAAAACGAGAGTTTAATGATATTGCTATAGAGGCTCGTCTTGAAAGTGTAGATTTTTTAAAGCCTTTGCCAAAAAATGCTAGTGCTAAACAAACGGCTGCGTACAAAAAACTAAACGTCAGATTTAATCGACTGCCTAAACCTATGCAAGCGTCGTATAAAACTTTACGTAAAGAACTGGACACGTACCTAGAAGAATACGTTGAGCTTATCACTGAGATACTGCCTGAAAGCTCAGCTAGAGAACTAATGAAAAATTTTGTTAACCTAGAAGGTGTTGTTGCTTACGTACCTTTTGAACGCACTGGTGAGTATTACTATAGGTTTAAAGACCCTGCTAATTTAGATGCAAAGGGTAACCCAAAAGATACGCCTGTAGCCGCAGAGTCTCCAAGAAAAAGAGATATAGCCGTAGCAGCGCTTAAAAAGAAATACGGACAAGATTTTGAAATTAAACAGTACGACAATATTGATACTATGGGTGTGCCAAAAGGACTACCTGAAGGACAGTTTGTTACCGCGCTTGTAGGAGAAATGCGAGAAAATAATGTTGATAGCGCGATAATAGATCAAGTATATCAGCAGTATGTAGCTATGTTTCCAGAAAAGTCTATTATGCAACAATTTAAAAGGTCTAAAAACTATCCCGGTATGGATAGAGATATTATCGGTGCATACTCTAACGTATCTATTAAATGGGCTAACAAAATAGCAAACACCAGATACAATTCGCAAATTGAAACCGCGATGCAAGAGATAAGGAGAACAGCTAAAGAATATCATGGTGATAATAAATCCATGATGGCTGCCTCAAAAGCCTTAACAAAACAAGAAGCTTTCTTTTTGAACCCCACAGTAAACCCTATAGCTGCAGGACTTACTTTTGCTAGCTACTTTGAATACATTTTAGGTAGTTTATCTTCGGCTGTTGTTAACGTAACTGGCTTAGTCTTTATGGTAACACCCATGCTGGGTGCACGTACTACGTATCCTGAAGCTTTAGCTGCATTACAAGAGGGGGGAAGATTAGCCGCCGGTAAAGCTTGGCGTGACGGAAAACTAGATGGTCCGCTAAGCAAGTACAAAAATATGTATACTGAGCTAGATAATCGTGGGCTACTCAAGCACACCGTAGCTAGGGAAGCATTGGAACGTGGTAAGACAAAAGGAAAAGATTTTGATGGTACGTTTTACAAAACAGTAGAAATATTTTCCACGCCTTTCGCTGCAAGTGAGCGTTATATGAGAGGGGCTACGGCTATTGCTGCTTACGATTTAGCGATGAAAAACGGTATACCTTCTGAGGGAGTGGCTGCGAATAACGAACAGGCAGCTATAGACTTCGCAGCTAAAATGGTTAGGGATGCGCACACTGGCGGTATGGCAGAAACAATGCCACGGTGGATGCAAAATAGTTTTGGTCGTGTTGCGTGGACATTTAAGAACATAGTATTTCAACAAACCTACGTGGTAGCTACGTCGCTAAAGCAAGCTTTTATAGACTCTGATTTACCACCCGAAGTTAAACGTGTAGCGAGACGGCAGGTTGTAGGAACTTTCGGTCTAAGCTACGCGCTACTTGGAGCAAAAGGATTACCTTTCTTTGGTGGTATAACTGTCCTTATGGATATGCTCAACTGGGTTTTTGGCGATGATGAAGAGCCTTACGATGCAAGAGTAGAACTCCAAGAAATATTTGGGGACTACTTTTATACCGGCCTTATAGGGTCTGTAGCAAACATAAACATTAGTGAACGCGCAGCTTTAGGTAGAGATATATTTTACCGAGACGACCCCAAAAGTATTGAAGACTATGGGCTTGTCCGTACAATTGTGATGGGGCTAACTGGGCCAATGGGGTCTTATTTTATCGGTGCTGAAAAAGCTATTATGGACGATCTACCTGCAGGTAGATACGCGTTTGCTGCTGAAGGGTTAACACCTACTTTTGTACGCAACGGCATAAAATCTTATCGTTATATGGTTGACGGGGCAAGAAATAGAGACGGTGATCCCATAGACACCGACATCAACGCGTGGAACTTAATGACACAAGCAATAGGGTTTACCCCGGCGGACCTTTCAAATACTTACGAACAACGCTCTTCTGCTAAAAACTTTGAAAATAAAGTACTTGCTAGAAAACAAAATATATTAAACAAGTATAAGACCGCGAGAAAGCTAGGCAATAGATCGTTAGAAAGAGAAGCTATAAAAGAAGCTTTAGCTTTTAGAAGGCAGTTCCCTACGCTTATGGATGATACTACTTTAGAGCGTTCGTACAAAGCTAGTGTGCGTATAGACAGCGAAGACACAATAGCAGGTATTACGTTTACTAAAGGTCTACGCTACAGGACAGATGAGTTCTTTGAGTAAGCTATACCCTCCATACCCTAATACCTTGCACTCCATCCTCTATAACTATTTTATGTACCGTTTTATACTTTAAACGTTTTGTTGTTTTATGTATTTTCTCTAGTGCCTTCGGTGGGTCAAGGCACGGTATAAGAAACGAATACCCCGGCTTAAAATTTTTCCAGTTGATCTGGTAACTCACCTTCTCTATCTGCATCTTCAGCACTCTCTTCTACAACGTTTTCCATATCTAAGAAGTCTGGGTGACTTGCGTCAAAAACTAAACACCTTACCGGCAAAGACATCAAGTTGCTCCCCTTCGACAGCCTCTTGTTAGTAGGCTCAAGCATTACGCCTGTAGCTTCTAACGTTTTTAATGTGTCTTTATAATCAATCTGTAAATCTACACAATCAGCCTTAAAAGTTTTAGCCGTTATGTACACTAATTTTGTGTCGGGTTCGTATCGCATTAGTAGTGAGCCTTTAGGCTGCATTTTTGGGTGTGCTCCTGTAGTGTTACGTTTGTCTATACCGTCATCTACTACTAACATGTGGTTGTTGTGCCTGTTAATAAAGTCTCCTATAACAGTACTAGGGCTACTTATAGGCGCTAACGTATCCACTCTCATCTCTTTAAGGCTTTTACAAACTTCGTTAAGTATATTTTTTATATGAAAACCGTGACTAACCCCGTCCTCATCTACATGGGTAAGCAAGCCTAATCTTTGTGCAATAGCTCCACCTGTTATATTCACCGCAACTGCGGCAGACCAATTACGTTCTCGTTGGCTTAGGTTTAGCTTTCGATCAATAATAGCTTGTGTTTTTAGTACTGCTTCTTTTGCTTCTTCTAGGTGACCCAGTAACCACTGCATATAAATTTCACCGGCAATACCATAATTTTCAACCAGTGTATGGTCTAATAAATCTTTACCTTCTTGCGTAGATATAACAGGCTCGGCTAGCGGAGGAACCTTGAACTCTAATAAACGCATCATCTCCCCATCAGCTTTACTCTTTAGCACTGCAAGTTTTTCGTAGAATGACGCGTTAGAACTGGCAATAGATAACGTCCGCCAAGTAATACTATTCTTTCTGAGTTCGTTAGCATTTGCTTTGGCTTTATCTTTCCCTCTCCCTTGTGAGTAAGCGTATAACAGTTTAGATGCGTTTAAGGGAGCCATATTAGTTATCTCGTCCATAGTGTTTACTATGTTATTTAGAAAGCCTACCTTTAGTATTTTACCAACTTCTGTATCTTCAGGAGTCCCAAGAAGCATCTCAGGATCGCCAAAAATACTGTTAGCCATACGTAATATAGTGGTTTTGCCTGTACCAGAATCTGGGTGAATGAAGTTTATTAACGCTCCTTTTTGCCCAGTAAACTTTAGTAAGGGTGCGCCGAAACCGGACAATGCACCAAATGCCTGTATCTCTAAGCCTTTCCTTCCGTACAACGAAAAGACTTCTTTCCATTTTTCTAGTGTACCTCTAGGTCTAAAATACTCTACCATACTAGCTATAGAGCTAGCCGGGGGACTATGGTAAACACCTGTAGCCGTAATCTCTCTGTCCCCAACAATAAATTTACTGTCGTTATCTGCCCAACCGAACTGTTCTCTCATAATGTTTGCCTTGGCCTGCCATTGAAGTTCTTTAATAAAAGTTGATAGGTAGTTTTGTATAAGTTTTTGACGGGGTAAGTCTGCTATAACTCCATGTTTAGCTAGCTCTTTACGTAACTCAGTTAGGTCCGTAACCTGTACGTTGGTCATCACAAATTCTTTTATACCGTCCTTGGGTAAGTGATGTTTGATTATGGCGACAAACCCTTGTAACGGGTCTTCCATTAGTTTAACTACGTACAAAAAATTCTCGTAAACTAATTTAGGTTTGCTATCCTCGTCTCCATCGCCCTCCGCTTCTTTATAGATGCCCCCTTCAGCGCCTCTAAAGTACCCTTGAGGTAGCTTCGGTATTTCAATCTCTTCTAAAATTTCATTTTCTACCTCGACGAAAACTTTACTCGTATCAGCCTTAACTATTACACGGCCTAGAGATATGGGGCTTCTAATCTTTTCCGAATGTACGCACCCTTCGCACCCGCCGGGGTTATTTATTTCAAATTCTTTGCACGTATGCGGACCTTTGATTCCTTCTACTTTCTTTTCTACTAGTTCATAGTCGTAATCTGGGTGGCCCTCAGAAAGTTTATGTATTGCTGTGTCCCTGTCAGAACAAAACTGCGCTACTGATAAAGCGTCAAACCACCGTGGTTCAACAAGAGTAGCCCTGTTCATATAGCAATCTGCGAGTTGACCGCAACCTTCTCCTTTAAGGCTTCTGCGCATAATCTTAGAGAACAGAGAGTCGTTGTTCTGCATAAGGGACTTACTAAGCGCAGACATCTCGTGCTTAGCCTTTACTACTTGGCCTTCCTCAACTCCAACTATGCCTCGTATTTCCTTAAACGGTATTGGGTCAACAACACTTATAAGTTTGACGGGTTTTTCTTTTTCATCAGAAGCATCGCCTTTAAAGTTAAAAGAGTTGAGTGGGCGTAATACCCTAGCGCATTCAAACACTTTGGTGTCTATATAGAAGTTGTTATCTATACAAAGCTGCCTAAGCTTTTTAGCTACAGGAACCCATTCATCCCTAGGAACATCTTCGGCTAGGGGCCAATAGGCATGTAGTCCATTGCCTGAATTTACTAACATGGGTTTTGGTAGCTTGACGGTAGAGCAGAAACTAACTAAAGCCTTTAGTCCCTCAGCTTGGGTTTCATACCCGCCGGGCCTACCAGTTTTATCGTCTGCTATAGATTTATTTGGCCCGCAATCTATGTCAAGCCAGTACGACTTTAACGATTCAACGTTATCTTGGGTACGGTTCTTGCCGGTTTTAAACTTTGCTAAGGTAAAAAATACACACCACCTGTCAGCTACATATTTTTCTATCTCTGCGTCTAACTCCTCTCTGGTTTCCACCATAGATTGGCGCGTTGTAGTTTTACCTTTAACCGCAAGAAAACCATACCACCCACCCGCAGGGCGAACTAGGGCTATGAGGTCTGTGTTCTCCATTAAATTATTGCTCCAACTTAGCTATTATTTTTTGTATTTCTTCAGCTGCTGAAGGTTTAGGAATAGAAATACCCACAAACCAGTTATATACCGCTTGGCGACTAACGTTAAGTTTTTGTGCTACTTCGGTAACGGGCACATCGTTTTTAATGCACACCGCTCCGAAGTAAACGCCAAGAAGGTTTTTATCGGCAGCCTTATTTAGTTCTACAAATTTTAGGCTATATCCGTAACTCATTAGGCTTATTCGCTCCCCCACTCGTCAATAATAGAAGAAAGGTCTTCTCCGCTAGCTTGAGGTTCTTCTTTCTTTTTCTTGCGTTTTACTGGTTCCGCAGCCGGTTCTTCGTCGGCAAACGGATCAGGCTCAGGTGCACTCTGGATAGGTACAACATTTGACTCGAAACCATCGTTAGTATCTTCAGCAGTGAAAGGGCTATCGGAAGAGTTGCCCGCAACAAAGCCATCTTCTTCTGCTTCAAAAGGAGACTCTCGTGATACCTTCGGGGCTAACTTTTTGACCATTACTGCTTTAAGTCTTAGCGATATGCCGCCGGGACTATTTTGAGTCTTCTTGTAAGGCACGAACTCAACTTGTATATGCACTAAACTCTTGTGCGTCAGTTCAAAATCCTTATCAAGTTTGTTGTTTTTTATATCGTATTGGTCAGGGACATCAGTTGGTCCACTTTCGTATGCGGCTTTTATCCTAGAAGTACCTTTATAAGTTCCTCCGTCTTGCTTTTTAAACGTCATTTTTAGGTCGTCATATTTAGCATATGCTTTATCCGTCTTACGTTTCTCGTCCCAAGCTGTTTTCATTAGGCCATATAGTTCTTTAGCTTGGTCTAGGTCCATTATAAAACCTAGTTCATAGGAAGCTCCGGGCGCATCTGAAGCGCAGGGTACACTGCGATTTTGCTCATCGCTCCACTTGTATGGTTGGTTTATGCGAGGCCAATCTGCAATTACATTCTTTATTACGTACGTCATATATTGCTCCTTAAAAGGGTTAAGTTCTGCAGCTTCGTTAAGCTGTTGTATGTTTGTAAGTTCTTCCTGTGTAAGAGGTCGAACGGGTTTGAAATATATCCTAGAAAGGTTTTCTACCTGTGAAAGATATATCTCTGTCAAAACAGTATGTAGCTGTTCTTTGTTGCTCTTAAGGTAATCCCTGTATTGGTACAGGGTCATCTTGTTAATTGACTTAGCAAACAAACTAGCTCCGCCAATACGCAAACTACATGCTGTTAATGAGTTCTCTTGTACTAAACTAATAGTTGTATAAAATTTACAGGGCTTACTTTTATACCCGGTTGCACTTTTGATGTTCTGCACACAATCAATACATCGGGCAGACTCTCTGTCTTCAAGCGGCACACTGGAGTCAGGGGTGTTGGAGTCCGAAGACCAGCACTTAAGCTTGCCTGAGTGGTCGTAGTAGTTCCTAGACAATAAACCTTCGTTCGTTATTACTGCTTCGACTGAAGTTCTAAGCTCACCTGTACTGGGGTCTATAAAGTGCCCGTCATCGGTCCGTAGCCTGTTCACTTTTTAGAAGGTTTGCGTACTGAAATTACGTACTTAGTATTAGCTTGCAAACCTTGGGGCAGTACATCGGGATTATCCACTAAGAATTCTTTCATGTTGCTGTTGTGAATCCTTTTCTCAAGCAAATGTAAAGCTTCATGTTCATTGATAAACTTATAAAAAGATTCCCAATCGCTAGTCCAGTAGTTGGACAAAACTCTACGGCTAATAGTTCCTTCTTGCGTCTTTAAGCTGTCTACATTTTGCTCTGAGCATAGCTCTAGCATCTTGTCTGAAATCTTAGTTTGTATCTCCTTAAGTTTTTTAATCTCGTCTTCTTTCTCTTTGATGGTGTGCCTCAGTTTCATATAATCAGAGGCCATTTTATCTGCAGTTATTTTAGTCACGTTCGCACCTATTTATTTAAGGGGGTAATGAGGATAACACCTCGGTAGACAATGTCAACAGTTATTCTATTTCTTTTCGGTAAAGGTCTACGATTTTATTGTGGTTTAGTACGTTTGTTTTTAGCATCCCATATAACTTGGCTTCTACTTCGCTACCCTGTATGTGCACGATAGTCATGCTGTGTTTCTGTCCGGGCCTGTCTATACGTGCGTTTGCTTGTAGATAAGTCTCTACGCTGGTGACTGGGGCGTACCAAATTATTGTGTCTGCTGCTGTTAGAGTAAGCCCATGAGATGCGGCTTGAGGCTGTATGATAAGCACCTGTGGATCTGGTTTAGTTTGAAAGTCGTCAAATATCTTACTTCTGTTGTTAAGCGAAACTTTTCCAGATATTATTTTTGCCGGTACTTTATTCTTGTCTAAAAAATCTTTTAGTAGTTCTATAGTATGAGTAAAAGGCACGAACACTAATACTTTGTGCGGTGCTTCATTAATAACTTCAAGCACTACATTGAGTCGATTCTTCACATCAAACTGAACTACTTCTTGGTCGTCTGTATAGACCGCGCCACCCGATATTTGTAGGAGTTTATTAAGGTTAGTAGCAGCATTTACAGAAGTCACTCGCTCTCCTGCTGC
>Ga0181397_1000357_pt1 | contig 17367 bp, 16 predicted proteins | sample 20SPOviralmetaG_FD_130126 | JGI IMG/M metagenome (GOLD analysis project Ga0181397, IMG submission 130126) | Marine viral communities from the oligotrophic San Pedro Time Series (SPOT) site, San Pedro Channel, CA, USA - 20 SPOT_SRF_2011-02-23 | ecosystem: Environmental > Aquatic > Marine > Strait...
ATATCTATTTTTTTTCCATTTTTTACTATTCTATCGTTAATACTACAGTATTGAAAGTATTGTTTATAAAATTTATTTACTTCTTCTTTTTTAATTGAATATCTCCTATCTGTAATAGAAGAAAGGCCGCCACTCAATCTGCCGTTGCAGTCGTGGTCAATAGCAATATAATTTAGTCTGTGTATCTGACCATACCTTTGAAAATACTTTATAGATATTTCGTAGTCCTCTAAGAGATTATATGTCCTTGAAACTTCTATATCACAATTCATAAAAAACCTCATAGCACCTATGCAAAACTTCAGATTGTTGCTACTGTAGGGTTTCATAAAATATGGGTTATTTACTGGATATACACCACAGCAACCACCCCCACTCTCAAGTAGCATATTATAAACTTTTTCAATTAGGGATTTAAGGCAGTCTAGTTTGACCAACTTTTCACCATCTAGTTCATGTATATGTCTGATATCGTCGTCCAACGTGAGAACAAACTCGTCCTTTGCAAAGTAATTGCCTATAGTATTACGAGCCTCGGCAATACCAATCGGGACTATTTGCAACTGTATATCCTTGTCGTCTAGGACGTCCATATACTCCTTTGCATCTGCCCTTGTTATAAAAACATAAACTTTGCTCATGGGGATATTATAGTCCCTTAATAACTGTATAGTTCTTTCTTTCAATATTTTAGACCTATTAATAGAAGGTATTGCGATTTTATAGTTCATTATAATAACACTAGATAATTATTTTCAACTTTACCCACGTAATTATCCTCATTATCAAACACCTTATTTTTAGAAACCAAATGATGGTATATATTACCATTTACTTTAAAATTTCTATATTCACCATCTGATATATAATTAACACTATAGTCAATAGGTGTTTGCATTTCTTTTATTTGCTCTTTCACAGAAGTTATTTCAAAATCACTTGTAGATTCTGTTTCACTGCTGGTATATCCAGTTTTTTCATAGTCGCTTGATTCACTCATAGACATAACAACATTTGATTCAGTATCTGTTTCTTCTTCTGTTTCTGTTGATGATACTTCACTTTCAGTTTCTTCTTGGATTTTTGGACAAAACGTTATAGTTTCACCTTTGCATTTATGTGCTTTTCTTTGTTTGATAGAAAAAAACTCTTTACCACAATCTATACAATGTTTATAACATTTACCACCATTTATTTGTAAATGTTTGTAATATTTTGTTTCTTTTCTTGATTTTAGTGATGATTTGTTATAATCCAAAAAATTATATCCTATAAAAGTTTCACCACACATGGGACACTTACAATAGTTATAAATACTTTTCATATGTTTTTTTGTTTTTTTATGTTTTTCAAAGTCTGCTTCGTTTGTATATCTAGTCCCACAACAAATAACATTTATTGTATTTGCTTTTTTATACTTCTCCATATCCTCTTCTTCTTTTTTAATAAGTCTATCAAATCTATTTTTGCATAAATCAACTGCTTGTTGTTTTAAACCAACACTTAGTTCTTTCTTTTCTTTTAAATGTTCTATTCTAAGTTTGCAGTTTTTTATTTTAAGGTCGTAATTTGTTATTCTAGGCATTCTATATATAGATAACTATATTTAATCTTTATGTTCTTTTTTAAAATAATAAAATAATAAAAAAATTTTTTATTATTTAATAAATAAATACAATTTACCTTTCTTGCATTTAGTTTCAGATTTAGGATTTGATTTTTCAAATTAAATATCAGATAGGTAAATCGTGTTTATTTATGTTTTTTTAATTTTTTTTTTTATTATTTTATTATTTAACGTAGTATTATAAATTTATAAATATAGTAATAATATATATATACTAAGATGATATATGCCTTTATGTTATTTATGTGAGAAGAAACCACGAGAGGGATACTGGGGTTATTTCTGCACTGACTGCCGTAAAACGAAACACTATCTGAATATATATGGAGATAGAGTATATGAAATCCTTGATAATGTTTTAGCAAGAACTGAGGATAAACAACAATATAAAATAAATGATGAGATAAAAAAAGATATTGAAAACAAAGAGTATTCACTAAGAAGTAATAAAAAAAAAAAGGTTGCGAAGTTAAACGATTAGACCTCATCTTTTACTTTAATAAACGAAACAGAAGTAATTTTTATAGGACAATCGCATACTATCCTTACCCAATCGTCCCACTCTGTTAAATACCTTTGATAATATTTTTGCACTTCTCTTTGGTGTTCTTCAAAAACAAATGGATTCACATAGCAATCGTTCATATTTTTTTTTGCTTCACCTATAAGTTTCATTTTTTCATAATCAGTATGGGTGTCCTCACCTATTATTTCACTTGTATTGCAAAAAAATCTACCTTCTGTTTTTATATCCTTTACTCTTTCATAGTCTTCATCTATATCGTCTTCATCTTCTTGGTATTGTTCATAACTATCGTAGTAATTATTTTTTTTTATATTTAAAAATGCTTCATCGTCGTCTATGTAGCATACTTGAGAAACCATTTCATACTCTACCCTATGAGTGTATTTAAACTCTACTGGTTTGAATTTATTGATTTCACTAAGTTGGTTCATTAACTCTATATAGTCGTTGGTTTTCATATCCCTCTTTATATCAAAAAGAAAACTGGACATGGTTTCAATTGCTTTATTCATATATACTATCTATATATTATATAAAATTTATTCACAAATATAAATAATATAAAAATAAAATCTATGCTACTTGTATAAATGAGTGATAATATATTACCTATTGTAGTTGAAGAAAAAAAGGTTGAAATGGAGATTGCAGATGTTGAAGATGATAAAGAAGTTGAAGTGGTTGATAAGGACGACCAAGCAGAAATTCAAGAAGAAGAAGAAGAAATAAAAGAAAAATCAAAAATAAAACAAGAGGATATTTTTGTTAAAGAAGAAAAACCAAAAGGTAGAAAGAAAAGAAAACCTATGTCTGATGAACAGAAGGCAAAACTAGCAAAGGCACGAGAAAAATCACTTGCTAGGAGAAAAGAGTTAAAAGAAGCAAAAGCACTAGAGGCCGCCAAGAAGAGGATTGAAAGAAAACAGAAAGTAGATGCAAAAGTAGCAAAAAGAATGGAGGACGATGCTATGCTAGAAATGAAAGCAAAACTTTTGCAAGAGGCACAATCAAAGGCGACATGGGACGAAGAGAGATTAGTAAAACTTATGACCAGAACTATTGATAGTTATATAGAAACAAAGAAGAAACAAAAACCAACTCCTAGACAGTATATACCTGCACCCAACCAGTATCCTCAATACGCACCGCAACACGTCCCTCAAAATAATAACTATTATGCCCAACCCCAACCACCACAGCAACAACAACCAAAGCAACCATCTCGACAAAACAATGCATATAATTCATTATTCGGATTTGGTGGTGTTTAATTTTATTATACTATTATATAATGCCTAAAAAAATTGGTAAAATAAAAGAGCAGAAAGAAGGTAAGAAATCCTATAAGATTTATGGGGTGAGAAGAGAAGAAGAACTAAATAAATTAAATAAAGAACTACCAGAACCTTTAGAAAATCTATTAAATAAAGGTGGTGGTTGTTTAATGATGGCGGCTCCACCGTCGAGTGGCAAGACGAATTTTTTAGTCAATTTATTTTTTAATGAAAACCTAATGAAAGACTGCTTCCCAGGTGGTCAGTATTTTATATCCCCTACCGCCCACAATGACTTGACTGCAAAAACAATGGTAGAAAATTTTGATTTGGTTTCAAGTGAATATAGTGAAGATTTAGTCAAAGGTATCCATGATATGATTATGGAGGTGCCGAAAGATGAAAGAGAAACAAGTGTATTGGTTTTAGATGATATTTTAGGTTTATTAAGAATAAATACTTTTGTAAATAACTGGGCATCAAGGGTAAGGCATCTAAGAAACTTGTTAGTTCTATCAACACAAGCGTGTAAATCTATACCCCCTACATGTAGAAGTAATATAAGTGCGACATGTGTTTTCTACCAACCGAGTTCAAAGCAATTAGCAGATTTAACTGAGATGCATTCTATGATGGGTGGTGAAGAAAACTTTTTAAAAGCGTATGAAGAAGCAACAAGCAAGAAGTATGGATTTTTATGGTGCGACTTTCGTTCAATGAAAATGTATAAGTGGGGTGCCGACCTTGATGAACCAGTTTTATTATATAGGAGATATGATGATGATGGTAATATAATAAAAGATATAGATAACATGGGTGATGCATCTAAGTGCTAACCATTTCATTAAACATCGTATCTCATAACTTCTTTCATAATAGTATTTATTTTTTCACATAATTTATTAAAATAAATTTTTAAATTCATATATAATATATGAGTGATATTTTAAGTAAATTACAATCGCAGAGTCAAGATTTTCAGAATATCGCAAGTAGAGGACAAGCACTGATAAATGACTTTGATACCGATAAACTTATAACTCAAGGGACAGATTATGCATACAGAATGGGCAAAGAGCAACTAGGGGCACTTGTTGGTAGTGAGGCAGTTGCTGCAATACACCAAGGGTCGCCTTTAGTTTATAAAACTGGTAAAACTGTTTGGAATGCGTATAACAGACCAGATGAAACCGCCCAAGCATTTAAGGATAAAATAAGTGGTAAAATATCCCAGAAACTTGGCGAGGCTGGGCGTAAGGCAAGGGCGGTAGTAAATGAAAATCAGTCTGGTGGGTCTAACCCATATTTAGATGAAAGCAGAAATTTTAAATACAATCCAAATGAAGGGACTATAACCACTGAAGGTGGAGAACCAGTAGAGTTTGGAGCAGAGAGAACACCTTTCAGAACACCATTAGAACAACAGCAGTTTGATAGTCCAGCACTCCCAAGAAGACCAGTAGGCAGAGTGCCCGACCGACAAGATTTTAGTGATGAACAAAGTAGTTTTAGAACACAACCAGTAAGAGAATCTGAACTCCAAGCAAGATTTACTGCTGAAAGAGAAGCACTACCAACTTTTGATGAAGGGGGTGGTGCCCCAGCACCATCAATAGGAGAAGCACGTGTCCCAGGTGAATTTATAGCACCAGAAGGACAAGTGGGGACTAGTTATACAAGACCAGGGACTCAACTTAGAGTTCAACCAGATGCCCAAGGCCCGAATATAAATACAAGACCAGAACCAGCAACAGAAGCAGAAACAGAACCTCTAGCAAAAACCGAAGACCTTCGTGCAAACCTTCGAACAACTGGTGAAACAAATGAAAGTTCTGATACTAGATTAGCAAATATAAATGAAAAATATGGTAGAATATTAAGAGAACAGCAGTTGAAAGACCCTATAGGTTCAGCAGAAGGTTTAACAAGAAGAGCAGAACCTTCTGCATTAGATTTAGAGGATATACCACAAGTAAGGATAGCAACCCAACCAACAGCATTAGGCACATCTGTAGAGGCGACTGACCCATTTGCTGCATTTCCCTCAGTCCCAACAACTACTGCCCCACAAACACTTGAAGATAGATTTAGACTTCTACAGCAGACTGAACCCGAACCAGCAGAACCCGAACCTTTTATAACAAGACCAACTGCCCTACCAGATGGTATGCCCTCAAAAATAACTGGTTTAAGTGGTGGAGATAAAAGTGGTGGATTACCAACTATACCAGAAGAACCCGAGGCAGAAGATGCTGCAAATCAAGCATCTAAAGATTTCCCTACAGAAGAAACTACAAGAGCATCAACCAAACCAGATGTTCCACAACCAGATGATGATGAATTTGGTTTATCTAGATTAACAAGTGGTATAGGAGAAGGAGGTGAAGGTGCTATAGGAGCAACAGAGGCAATAGCAGATGCTATCCCAGGTGTTGGTGAAATTATAGGTGGTATAATTGGTATAGGGGCCGCTATTGCTGGGGCAGTAGAAGCATCTAAAGTTCAAAAACCACCTACACAACCAGCGGGTATGCCCATGATGCAGACCGCTTTTGATAGTGCCCCAGTTATTGATAGTAGTGATTACCACCAGTTATAATTTTAATTTAATATAGTTTTAATTTTTTTTTTTTAAATCTTTACATATAATATATGTTTCGCCCAAAGTCAGATGCAGTCCAAATCGGTTATGATAGTTTTAAAGTAGTTGCTAAGAACGGCACCAACTTTACAGAAGATGGTATTGTTCGCTTTGAACTTACAAGAAACATGGGTATGCTTGATTTAGCAAACTCGTATCTTGAATGTGAAATAGAACTCCAGCACCCAACAAACAATGCTGCACAGAATGCTGCAATGGGTATGTATTGCCTTGAACCCGATATTGGTGGTCAGTCCCTTATTTCTGAACTTAATATCAGAAGTAGTGGTCGGCAGATAGAACAGTTAAGGCACTATGCTGACTATGCAAAAATCCATTATAACGCCACTAAAACAGAAGGAGTAATGAACAAGAGAACTCGCCTTGAAGGTTGTGCTAATAGTTTCTTACCTCGTGATAACCCATTTTACACAAAGAACCAACCTATTAATCCAGTTGCTGCATCAACATTAGCAAATGGTCTAACAATAGCAAGTAATAACTATTATAAACCAGTTAGACGTAAAATCGCCTTGCCTTTGCTTGGTGGTGTTTTCTCATCACCTCGTGCTATGCCAGTTATGGCGGTTCCACTTGAAATAGAATTTATTTTACAGAAACATCTACGAGCCCTCAGATTTTCTAGCAGAGGCGATAACTTCTTTAACGTCAGTGCAGCAGACCTTGCTGGTGGTGAGGGTGCAGGTGTTGCTAGACAGCAGTTATTCCTTGACCAGCGTAGTGAGTTTGGTAATATTGGTGGAGGTGCTGCAGCATCTCTTGTCCCATCTTCGGCAGTTGCTATCACTGAAGGTGAAGAACCACTAAACTCTCTTTATAACTGCTGGTTTAGACCAGGGCAAGTTGTCCGTATTTTTGCTGCAGCGGGTCGTATAACTGCCCAGGCCGACTTCGTTGCTGGTAGTGGTATTGTAAGAACTATCGGGTCTGTTAAAGTTATGGACGAAAATGCTGGTGCTAATGCTGGACGAATCTGTATTACCTTCACCGCTGAAATCACTGATGGTGGTGCCGTTGCCTCTACTGGTATTACTGTAAATCAAGCAACTATCACTGGTGCTCCCCTTGCTGGTCAAGGTCAGTATGGATACCAGATTTTTAACCCACGCCTTGTTGTCCAGAAAGTCGTGCCTCCTCCACAAGTTATGCAGCAGATGGCGGGTGCTATCAGCAAAGGTGGATTAAATCTAGATATTATGTCTTGGACTGCTGTGGATAATGCTATCCCCGCTGGTCAAACAAACTCTACGAATATTATACCTATAGATTTAAGTAGGGTAAAATCTATTCTTTCTGTCCCAACAAGTCAAGTCAATACTGATTTCGCATTCTGTGCTAATGCTATACAAGGACAATACCTTAATGCAACTTCTTACCAGTATCAGATAGATAACAAACTTATACCAGATAGAGTTGTAAATTTACAAGTTGAATCCTTCCCTAATGTTGTCCCAGTCCCAGTTGATGAAACAAAGAAACCATATAGGATAGGTTCTTTTATTAGTGGATTTCATCGGTATGAAATAGAAAAGGCACTCCGTAGTGCAAATATTGATATAACTAATACTCAGTTCTTAACAAATAACCCAGCAAACTATAACGGTATCGCTAATAACTTTACAGCAAGAGAACCAGGGACTTGGTTAGTCGGCCGCTCCATGGGTGCTGGTGTTGGTTCAAGTAAAAACCTTGTTGGTAAATCTTGTATGCTCTACCTTAACTATAATGCAAATAGTAATGTAGGCAAACTTCTTAAGAACTTTTTAGTTCATGTCCGAAGTATCCAAGTTGGTATGGATGGTGTATCGGTTTTCTATTAAATTATTATTATAAATATGACCTACTTTTTAATTTTTTTTCTTTTTTAAATTTATAAAATGGAAAATAACCTTGCTGGAGTTAGAAAACGCTTTTTACAGTTGCACCCAACCAATCAGACTAGTGGTGGTTTATTCTCACCACGTAATGGTCTAGTATTAGTAAAATTTGAACTTTCATCTAGTGAAGTCCCACTTCTTCTTGATGGTTCATCTCTTCGTATTGCTGGTCAATTTACAGCAAGGCAAGTCAATGGCGGCCCAGGTAATAACCAGATAGCAAACAATGAACTTAACTACGTTGATGGTTTCTGTGGTGTGAATATGGCGATTGAAAATATCACTATCGCATCTAAAAAACTCAATAGCAATCTTGAAAGAATTAACCAATACTATCGCCTTTGCCCTTCTATTGTTAGTGGTAAAAAAGGTTTCAAAGAAATAGAAACCGAACTTTCACAGCAAGGTCTTCAGCACAATACAAACGCTCTTAGTCGCCCAGGTCTATGCACATACAACGTCTATAACCAAGTTGGTCAGATACCCGCTGGTCAAGGACGACGTGGTCAGCACTTCTCTATGCCCCTATACTCTGGTATAATGAACAGTGGCACCGATATTGACCTTTCTTCAAACGCTTTTGGGGGTCTCACTATTGAGGTTTTACTCCGTGCATCTCCCAATGTAGTCTTTGGTGCTAATGCGGCCGCCAACCTTGCATACTATGAACTCAATGACCTAGTGCTTACAGCACCAGTTTATGAAGTAGCAAACGCCCCACCCACACAGAGTTTCTCGTTCAACTCATGGACATCTATGTTTCAGACTATTAACAGTTCTAACAGTGTTCTATCTCTCACCCCAGGTCTATCCAAAATCACTACTTGCCTTATTAACTCTATTACAGCGACAGATTTAGGCAACCAGTTGTTTAACAGTTCTCGTCTAAGTTCTCTTGGTGAGATACAGCAGATTAGGTGGTCTAAGAATGGTGCTATGTTGCCTCTTCAGTATCGCCTCCAGTCCGTAAATCAGCAGAACAATGATGTAGGTAAAGTTAATATCAATAACCCAGTTTCTTTCAATGTATTCAATGTGAATGCAGAGTTTGTTAGAAACTACCTTGAAGGTCTAACAGTTGATAGATACAATAAAGTAAATGGGACTAATATTGCCTTTAATAACTGGTCTGGTGGTGCTATTAACCGTTTCTTGAATGCTGGGCGAACTGGCGATAGACCACAAACTTCTGAGGGTCAAGCGATACTGTATGATGCTTATGGTTCGGGTCAGAACTTTTCTAACATGGTTTGGAGTATCCAACTTGAAACCTCGGCAACCAACCAGTTGAACACTGGTGCAGGAGCAGTCCCAAATAATATTGATGGACAAGCCGCCACCGCCCAAGCAGTTTCGGTATTCTTCTTGTCTAAACAGACAATCGTGTTTGGTGGTGGTGTAGGTATGGACGTTGTGAAATAAATTGGTATCTAAACAAAAAAGAAAAATAAAATTTTAAATGCAATAAAATTGATTTTATTTTTTTGAAATTAAAATTAAGCATAAAAAAAAAAGAAGAATACCAATTAACATGTCCCTTACAGTAGAACAAGTCCAAATCCAAGAAGAAGTAGAATATCAATATACAGAAAATGATATCGAAGACATAAAACAAAAAATAATTTCGTATGAACAAAGTATTGATGAGTTGAAAATGGAACTTGGAATTGCAAAAACTCAAGTGCTTCAGCAAATTAGAGATGTTAGACCCCAGATTGAAGAATATAGAAACTTGTTTTATAAAGATGGAGATGGTTTTGAGAAATGCCCTTTGAGATTTCATTTTAATGAATAAAAACTAGTCAAAAGTTATAGTAAATTCTTTTTTTTCTCTTGCCTTGTCCTCGGGTAGGTTTGCTATTTTTTTTTTAACACCATACTTAGTGTATGCTACTTTATTATAATTGCTTATATCACTAACTAGTTCTCTAAAACAACTTACGTGGTATTTTCTTGTGCTCCAGTCAGAGTTTTTATATAATGGTCTAAGTTTTTTACCACACATAAGGCAATTGCCGAGGTCGTTATTTGCCCAAGTCCCACTAGGCATCTAATATATACAGAGATTTTTTTTACATCAATGAATACGGACTATGAAAAAAAACTAGTGAATACCTCTTACCTTCAAAGGGATTTACCCAGTGATAATACTTTGACCCATCAAAGCATATTGGTTTTTTATTAGGATATACTTGTTTGATATGACCTGGGGCATATTCGATGCAAGTCTCACCACCAGTATATTCACCAAAACAGCATAATATAGATTCGGATTTATTACTTGAGTCTATATGCCTTGGGCAAGGGAAGTTTTTGTTTAACTGGACTGAACCATAGTCAAAGTCTGGAAAGTGGAAGTCTGCAAACTCCCTAAATATTTCTTCTAATTCTGGGTGTTCTACTTTTACTTTAGTTTTATACATACCAGTTTTTTCGTCCTTCTCTCTGTAGCGGCCTGGTGCTAGGTATCCTCTCCAAGTTAGTCCATATAACATAGACCCTTGGTCTTTTACCACTTTTTGACCTCCTTTCTTTAGCATTTTTTTTCTAGTTGAGCAAGAGTAGAATTCTAGTTTGTCTAATATATCACTCATAATGAGGTTGTCTATATCCCAATCTCCACTGAACACCATTAATAGAATTCTAGAAAATATTTTAAATTAATTTACTAAGTGCAAAAAAACACTTAAATGCAATAAAATTGATTTTATTTTTTGAGAGAGATACAGAGCACATTTTACAACTAAAGAATAACAACTACTAAACATGTCTGCCTTCCATCCCGATTATATTGGTCAAGAACATAGGTTTGAAAAGGGTTTGCGAGATTTCCCAATTATGTATAAAATCCAAGGTCTTGCTGACCTAAATTGCTTCCCTCTTGAAGACGAAGACTACTGGTTTGAGAAGTTTGATAGAAAAACACTAAAATATTTTATTCAAGACTATATTTCTACTGCTGAAACTACACTAAATATACAACTAGGTAGGTTTATGAGATTGGACGAAGAAACTGCATTCGCTGCATATATAAAAGAAATGAAAGAACTTTTGGGTAAAATTAGTAGTCGTAATGCAAGGATTTACAACGAATCTTGCTGGGAGTATATCCTTAATAGATTGTTTAATTTGGTTAAGATGTGGAGTTCTATGTGCGACAAATACTGGGAGGAGCAATTCCCAGATTGGTATGGCGATTAGAGTGCTTGAAATCTACCATTTATTTCGTGAAACTTTTTACCATTACACATAACATAGTGCCTAGATAGTTTTTGTGCCTTAGTTTCTTTTTTTACTTTTTTTAGTTTGCCGTCGCCCTTAATATCAAATACCGAATCCATTGATGTATCTGTTTTTTTTTTACCAGCAAGTAGTCCTGGGGTTTGCCTTATTATTTTTGGTATTTCTTGTTTGCATTCATAGTCAGTATCTCTGTGTGATGATTTTTCTTTTTTTGGTTTAAGATAAGAGATATGTGCTTTTACTCTATCTATTCTCATATTTTTATGTGGATTAAATTTTAACATAATATATATTATTATTATATAATAATGTTGATTAGTTTGTCCTCTCATACTGAAACCAACCCAGCAAGGTTTAGCAATTACTTCTCTACACCAACTATAGTTAAACCATTTTCGTATGTGTGCCTAATCCAGGCTGGTTTAATAAGAAATAAAGACCAGAAACAAGCAACAGTCCCACCAGATTTTCAAGTGAATATTAGATTTAATGCATATAATATCCACCAGTTAGTCCTCAATGCTGGTGGTCAAAATAATTTACTACTTAATATAACCCAGTTAGTTGCAGCACTTAATACAGCAAGACCAGCAGTAGCAAACCAGCAAGTAGATGGTTTCTATGAATTCGTTGTAAGTCAAAATCAAGGTTATGCATTTGAACTAAAATTTTTTAACCAAGAATTAAACCCGTTTGCAAAAGACCATATCTATGGTGCTAATGGTAATAACTATGTTCAGCAATACTGGAATCTGATTGGTGGTGATAATGATACTGTCCCAACTTCGCAGAACCAAAACAACAGACAAAACATACCAGCAGTAGCAACTACATGGGGACTTGGTGTAGCGTGGGACGAAACCTTTTATACACCACCAACAAACCAAGCAAATAGAAACACACCAACAATAATGATTTCGCAAAACCCAGCATATAATAACGACCAGTTTGTATCCACTTTTTGTTTAGCAAATAATAATGTGAATGGTAAAATAACAGTAGGACACGCAACAACAAACACAGCAAATCCACCAATATATACTAGTGGGCCTTTTGAAGGCAGTGCTAATGATGGATATGATAATAGAAAACTTGATTTAACTTTTGATGCCGTTAGAGGTTTAGATATTAGCGTTTTCAATAAGGCAACTAATAATTTGGAGTTAGTAAATGAAGGAGTGCAAGTCAATCCAGGGGATAGGTTCTTAATATTACCAACAAACACAACAACCCCACAACCAACTGGGACAGATGATTTAGGACACTATAGTATAGTAGCAGAGTTTAGCAAAAGATTGGTCTATATGTATGTAGGTATAATGGGAGAAATAGCAAACAGACCTGCAGGTGCTAATTATTTACTCTCAACAAATCAAGTAAGTCCCACTGACCAGAACAATAGCAGTAATATGTCCTATGTCTATGATGATGCTTCTTTGAGAATTTTGAGCGATGACCAAACAACAGCAGAATCTCAAGTAGATTTTCTTGCTTTATTCAATGGTAATAATAACGCTCTATGGACTGGTAATAGTGTAATAGGTATATGTGCAGGGACTGGACAAAGACAAGCACTAGGTAATAACTATGTTGGTGTGAATGCTGGTTGGATTTATGACCAAAGTTTAGGCAGACCAGCAACCTTCCCTTTCTTGAATAGTGGTGAAACACAGATAGCAAGTGCCCAGATAAGAAATGCTACTGGTTGCTGGGGTTTCAATACTTTTGCAGATGGTGTAGCAAGGGCATCAACACAAGTAGAAATACCGAACGTATTCCGTATTCAACAAGATGTATTTAGATTTAACTGCCCAACTATGATACAAGTTCATACTTGCTTTGGAGATACTGCTGGTATGTATGTTGCTGGAGATTTACTAACTTCACATAGGGTTTTGTTTGCTGAAAATCAAAGTTCTGCTATTGTAGTAGCACTACAGAACACGGAGGCGTGGGACGTTGAGTGGTTTATGGAGAATAGAAATCCTCTATTACCCAAGACTGGACTTCAGTTAGTTTTAGCGGATGGTGCTGGTGCGAGAATAAATGTTAGACCATCAACTCTTGCTGGTGATTCATATAACTATACTTGGTGGTTTCAATACTTTGGAGATAGGGCAAATGTATTTTCAGTAAGAGTCTATTGTAATGAGCAAACAAGAACTGCTGGTGGTGTAGCAACAAATGTTTTGTATTCAACTGCTATAACCCCTTGTCCAGCAAATACTCAGCAACCAAGAGGTATAAACTATATGGGTGGTGCAAACCCTCTTGACCCTTTCTTTATAGGTGGAGGAGGTGCTACTCAATATAGATACTTCAATATGGCGGAGAACACTTTGTTTTCTCATTTTAGAATCTATCAGAATTCAGAAGACTCAGACCTAACAACAACATTATGGGATACTCTGTTTAACCTATTATTTCTAAACTATCAAGGTGATTTTACTACTGCTAATGAGCAAGGCCTCGTGCCTAACAATGCTGGTCTGCCTAACACTGGGTATTTTATGGAGAGCAGAATACAGCAATTATTCCCTACACCAGCACAACAAGCGGTAATAGAAAACTATACCTCAATACCATATCCACAACCCGAACTCACTTCTACTTTTATGTTTAGAAAAACAACAAGAGATGGTGGTAATATAGGTGTAGGATACCACAAACTTACTGGTAGTGATTTTGCTAATATATCTGTGGATAATTATATTACTTGCCCACTAGGTTCAACAATAAAAACTCTTAATGCTTCTAGTTATGCAGGGACTGGACAAGGTATAGTAAATCCAAGTGCTGATTTTGAAACGGCAATAGATGTAGAAACACCAATTGTAAATCCAGATGGTAATTACTTACAGAACCAAGAGTATGACCCAGATGAAGGAGTAAATCACCCTCTATCAACCATGGAGTTGGACTTAGATGTATTAGATATACCATCAGAAAAACTAAAAGTTCAATTGACCAATTTACCCCATAATAGTATAAATGGTGCGACCAACTCTGTTGATAAAACTATTTATGAAGTCCCTTTGATAGAAAATGTAGCAAGGGATAATGAACACGAGATAGTAGAAATAACTGCCCCTACAAAATGCTGGATACCTCTTAATAATGCTGGTGAAATACCATTAAACCAGATTGATGTAAGGATAGCAGAAGTTGATAACAGAGAGGCAACAAATCTTACTAAGGATACAAATATTGTGATACAAATAGAAGATGATATAAGACTGTTAAATTAAAATATATATTTATTATATAATGTCTATAAATACTATATTAACAGCAGATAGGACACAGTTTAAAAACTACCTTAACGATGGTTTAGCAATACCTAGTAATGCAGCAGTAGCACTTACTAAAGCATCTATAGATGTCCCTTTATTTGTCCAGAAAATGTTGGTCGTGCCCCTTGTCCCAGCAATCGCAAGGACAACCTCATTATTCAAAGTAGTAATAGATGGGATTGAAAAAGATATAACATGGAGAGATTTTTATACAGCATTCACCCAGTATCCAGATGCAGCAAACTTTGCTAATGGGGTTGATAGGGATATTACCGAGGATTTATTTTATGGTGGGAGATATGAATTTTTTACTAATAATAGATTATACTTTTCTCTTAATGGTGTTGAGTATAATGAAAAAGCACCACTCTTGTGGGTTTTAGCAAAAGCAATAGACAATGCCTACCAGTTCTATCAATGCACAGATATTACTGACTATAAAGAAAGTTTTTGTGGGATACCAGATTTTCAACCATTAACAGCAAATTTTGCTGGTGGTGCTGTGGTATATCCTAGGTGTTATGTAAGGGCAGTAGAGCCCACTGAATATAAACTAAATATTGCCTATGAAATTCAGAGTGCTGGTGATAGGACACCTAATGATGCTGTGTTTGATGCAGCAGATGTTTTGACTTGGACTATTGGTGGGACTGGTAATAGACTAACGTCCGTTGGAGGTGCAGCGGTTAATGTGGGATATGGTAATGGACTAGACATAGATGTTAATGGTGGTTATATGGTTGCTACCCCTACACTTACTGCTGGGACTATGGCGTGGGGTATATCTCTTGAGGGTCAAGGTTCAGACCCAGCGACAGATGTGTATTTACCAAAGACCTATGCAAACATGGGTTTAGCAACACCAATAATAGATATAGGTATCCAGTTTGAAATTGCTACAGTAGGAGGTGTTAATAGCACTGTCTATAAAATTATTGATGGACAAAAACAATATGTTTTCTATGATGGGGCAACTTCGCAGATAGCAAACCTTTCTGTATTCAAACCCTATGATGCTGTATCACTTTTTACTAATGCTAATGATAGTTTTGCTATAGTTGTGCGTAGAGGTAATATATTGAACGGAAACTTTCAGTTTGTTTTTGATATAAAGATGGGGACTGGTGGCGACCTTGATACTTATGCAACAGTCTATACATCTACCAAAACTCTAAATAACCCAAGAATTACATTAACACCCACATTTTTGAGTTCTGCTAATGCTGGTAATATATTTAATGATATAAGATATGTAGCAATAGGGCCCGATACAGTGCTACAAGGACAATCACTAACAGATGTTCAAGGTTCTCGTTTAAATACTTTCAGTCTAGCAGTTGGAGATAGTGTTTTACTTGACGACCCTGGTTATAGAGATTTTGTAAATGCTATAGGTTTAGAATATTATGGGGCAGATATGACTATACTTGCCCCCGACCAAAGGATAAAGTTTGATATAACTTATGGTGATGACCCACTGAATAAAGTATTGTCGTGGCGGCCGCCAATTATTGCAGATGCCCAGTCGCCTAATATTGGTGGTTTAATAAGTGCATACTATGTTGGTGAATTGACCTTAGCAAATATTTTTAGATTTGTTGATTCTTCATTTCAAATAAATATAACTAATAATGTTCTAAGAGATATACCAAAATACCTTAATGTATTTTTACTTAACCATACAAATAAAAATTATACTGGGAGTTTCTTAGGTGCAGGTGGTTTCTTGGGTTCAAGTGAAGGCGAAGACAAAATGATAGGCACTATACCTTTTGAAGTAGAGAATCCAAATGTATCTCAGATAGTGCAAATTTCTTATGAAACCTACAATCCATATTATAGACCTCTTAATAACCCACATGTATTTACAACAAATGAGTTTATAGTAGAAATATCGTATAAAGATTTTAGAACTGATGAAAAGCACCAGATAAACCAAATAGATGGTTTAGTTAAAGTAGAATTAAATTTCATTAAAAGAAATAACCAGAATGTTAAAAGAATAACTGGTGAGGTTGTGCCTATAATATAACTTTGCTTTATATAACTTATATTTTAATTATTTTTTTTTGTAAATTAATTTTATAACAAACCCACATAGTATCAAACCACGCAGATGACTTTTTTAATTTTTTTTTGAAAAAACTATATCTTCCATTAGGTATGATAAATTCTAAATTATCCCAATATTTTTTAATCCATTTAGAACCCATGGCATCAATAGGCATTAGTAAAATAAAAGGTTTATCTAATTTAAATCCTAATTCAACACATTCTCTTTTACAACTAAAAGGAATATTTGAAATTAAATAATCAAATTCTGGGTGTTCTCTATTAAATGCATCTTTTTTTTCATTTATACATAAATAACCTAATTTATCCCATTCTTCTATAATTTTTCCATTACAATAAAAAGGGTCATATATAATTTTGTCTTTTTCTAAATATGGTAATAAATCTTTTAAAATATTTTCTGTTGTTTCATAATCATCATCTTTAAATTCAACAGCATTTCCTTTTCTATTTAATCTACTATTCATTATAATAATAGTTTATATATTAAATCTTGTATTTTTACTGAAAAAAAAAAATTTATGAATAAAAAATTTATACTAAGATAGTATTTAGATTTTATAATGCATTGTTGTAGAATTGTTGGCGAATTGAAATACTCGCTTCGCTCGTTTGCCGACCTCCCTTAAGTCCCATAATTTATAATATTATCGTTAATGTTTTATTTTTATAATAGTTAAAGGACTAAATTATATTAGTTATTATTTTTATTTTGTATTATTATAAATTCTCTTATAATATAATTATCTTACACCATTATAGAGAGAGCATCTCTCTTATAGACCACAAAAG
>Ga0181397_1000358_pt1 | contig 17321 bp, 14 predicted proteins | sample 20SPOviralmetaG_FD_130126 | JGI IMG/M metagenome (GOLD analysis project Ga0181397, IMG submission 130126) | Marine viral communities from the oligotrophic San Pedro Time Series (SPOT) site, San Pedro Channel, CA, USA - 20 SPOT_SRF_2011-02-23 | ecosystem: Environmental > Aquatic > Marine > Strait...
CCATTATCGGGGTCATCTAACTTTGCTTTATTTGTTTCTAAAACAATCTTACCATCTTTTTGCCCATTAGTGTAAAGGTCAAGTTCAGCTTTCCCATTTTTACGCATTATAACATCAGAAGTGACATAGTTAAGAAGTGTTTTTGCATTAACTACTGCACCCATAGATTGCTTACCTTGGTAGGATGCTTGTCCAACTTTTCGTAATGCCCCAGGTAAATACTGACCAATAGGACTAGCATACATTCTTTTAAGCATTTCTCCTTTAGGCCCTTTAGGAAAGTCAGAGCCAAATTCAGCATTTTTCATCGGGTCTTTACTTGGAAGCATTTGTCTTACACCATCTTGTTTAACAGATAGTTCGTCTTTATTCTTTTTAATTTCTTTTTTAAAGTCTTTGTTAAAACCTTGATAAAAGAATACTTTATCTCCATCAACATCAGCACCATCAATATAGAAATGGTCTTTAGGGTGCATATAAACGCCATGGTCTGCAAAATTTCTACCATTAGAACGAACACCAGTATTCTCAATAAAGCCATCAAACATTAACATACGAGTACCCGCAACTGCACCAGAAGGAACTCTCATAAAAGCCATTTCTAACATATCTTTTAACAAGGTCTTTGTTTTTTTATCTGTCTTAGGGTCGTTAAACATTTCCCATGCAAGTCCTAGCTTAACTTCTTTATCAGAATTGCCCCATTTTATCATCATTTCTTTATAAGAGTGACCTAATTTAAAATGGTCATTTTTAACTTCTCCATGTCGAAATTTAGTTACAGGGTCGTTACCAGCTACCCAACCAGAAGCTGAATATTTCCACTCAGGATACATAAACTTCTGCTTACGATACCTTAGTACCATTGCATCATACATATCGGGTTCAGCCATAGCCACCATTGGGTCAAAATAGGTGTATTTCGCCCACTTTTGTAGTCGATTGGTATAGTCAGCTATGTCAATTAAATTATCCTCTTCTCCGAAAGAATCACCTAGTTCTTTATAGCTAGTTTCTTTAACCATATCTGCTAATAGATCACGATAAAGTTTGTGTTCAGGATTATTAACAATCTCAACAAACTGAGCATCTCCTATTTTACGAATATCAAAACTTCTTGGAATATCGCCTTTAGGATTATCAGACAAGTCTTGAACAACTTTATTCATTTGCTCATCGCCTTTTATTTTTGGCATAAAAGCTTGTTCCATAAAAGCATCAAATGCTTTAGGGTCAACTTGCAATTCATTTAATAAAACGTGCATCTGCTTTTTAATTGTTTGGCTTTTTAACGCTTTGGCATTTTCAAATACTCCATAATTAATTCGTATATCAGATAGGTTTATCTTTACTGGTTTTAAATCTTTTTGTGCTACCTTTTTATCTGTTCCTCTTTTTCTAAGAGTAAATTCTTCATTGCCTTTTTTATTTTTAAAAGAATAACCATTATATACTTCTGAACCCTCAGGAAAAACCTTAACCGCATCTACTGTAGCAATTGCTCTATTGGTTGCTCCCATTGCATCATCAAATTGTTTTTGAGATGGATGTATTCCCGCTTTTAATACAATCAATTGACCATCAACAAACGCTGCAACAGTTGGTTTAATTCTTGAAAATGTCTCAGAATCCATCCCATTAAAATCAAGTATCTTTTCAAATAAAGAACTATGTAAGGTCATATAACCATCTATTTCACTAGCGTAATCTTTATTTTCAGGAGGTGTACCTTTTTTACCTTTTCTTTCTTTGTATTTAGGGTGTTTTATACCTTCAGTATTTGTAGTATGTCCTCCACTTGGCATACCATCTTGTAAAATAATTTCTATTGTTCCATCTTCAGGTACAACGCCTTCAAATTTCTTTATGTCATATTGAGGTATATGCCTACTAGCAATAATAGGTTCATACTTAACACGCTTTAGTACATTTGGAAATTGAGACTTAGGTTCATATAGAAAATTTGATAAAAGAGATTTTTTATAAAGTTTTTCAGCTACATCACGTTGACCTTGGCTCATATCTCCATAGGACTTTAAGGTCTCATCCATATCTAGCTTAATAAAGGCTTTAGCTTCTTTATCAATTTTGCCCATTGTTTTGACATAAGTATCAAACGCTCTATCTAAAGAACTGCCACTTAAATCACGAATATTAGGGTGAAAAGGATAAATTCTTTCTACTCCTGTATCTCCTTTGGGTATCTTTAAATACCTATCTGCCCTATCAAGATTTTGATGTAATTGAAACCAATTAGCTCCACCCATCGCATCTTCCCAATCACCTGTTTCATAATTAAACTTCTTATCATATGGTTTAAGTATTGTATCATAAATTTCATGGTCTTTGAATTCGACTACTTTAAAACCTTGTGGAAAGTCTCCGTTTGCTTTATGATATAATTCATCAGCAGATGGAGCCCTATTGTCCACTTTACGATTCATTTTTGAATCATAAATATCATTATAATTAATTGTTCCTCGTTCACTATCAAAAGCAACCCACTCATACATTTCCTCTACGTTTAAACGATTAAATAATTGAGTCATTCTACGCTTCATATCAGGAGTTGGGACGTAATCAGGCGCTCTATCTTCAATGGCTTTTAAAAATGATTCAATACTAAGAGGAGTATCTTTTTTGTTTTTTACTTGTTCATTAAAAATATCTACAATGTTTTCCATTACACCATGAGCATCTTCTCGACCTTTAATATTGTCTTGAATGTCATACATAAGATCACGAGCGTAATTAGGTACTTCTAATTCAGCTTGAGCGCTTGGGCTTTCCATATTAAGAATGTCTCTAGCTTCTTTAACATCTTTCTTTAATTCAGAATTACCTTCTAATGCTTTTACAACTACAGAAAAATCTCCTTGAGTAGCTTTCATTCTATCTTCATCACTCATCTTATCAACAATTTTTTGACCTTCTTCAGATAGTGCTTCTATAGGTTTTTCTTCTACATCCTTATCAAGTATCTCTTTATTTATTTTATTTATTTCAGATATTTTTTCTTTTTGAGATTCTTCTATTGCTAGTATTTCATCTCCCTGTGCAGTTGATTTTTGAGACTCTAAATCTTCTACTTGTCTTTTTAATGCATCGACTCTTCCATCTGTATCTAAAGACAAATCTGGAATAAAATGTTGCATTACTTCACGAGTCAAAGAAGCTTCTCTTGATATTTCTAATTCTCTGTCAAGAGCATCTAAGGCGTATTGTTGAGCATAAGCTTTATCTTCACCAGAAAGATTTTCTGTTTTTCTTTCTAGTTTTAATCTAGCTTCAGTTGCTTTTCTATTTATTTCAAGCCTATCTCTCATGCCTTTTAAATGAACTGAAGCAGTTGAAACTTCAGGACCATCATAATCAGTAAATGCATCTAATTGACCTATTCTTCTGTCATACATCTCACCTACATGATTTCTATAATGTCTTTTAACGTAATCTTGAGAGAGTGGGTCAAGTATGTTAAACTCATCTTGTTTAAGCATATCGCCTTCTTTACCAAGATGCTTATCTCCATATATTTGATTTTCTTTATTGCGAAAAGAATCTATATATTGCTGACCCGCTCTAATTTTAGAATTGGATTGACGATAATCAAAAAAGCCACCAAGTAATGTTTCATAAAGCACAACAGATGTAGGAGCATCTTGAGCATAAGCAAGTCCACCTTGAAGACCACCACCAATACCCGCTCTAGTAATTCTGTTCCAAAAGAAATCTTCAGAACCTTTACGAATTGCAGGGTTTTTATGGTTTAATAGTTTGCCCATATTAACAAAATTAGAAACAGAGCCAAATACACCACCCATTATTGCGCCTTGAAGCCCCGCACCAGCCATATCTTTGGGTCCTTCCCAAACATTGCTAACTGCTGTCATAGTTCCAAATTCAACAGAAGTTTTAAAAATGTCTGCTGCTACATCACCTTTTTTAATATAATCGCTTACATTAATACCAGCTTTAGCAACTGCAGGACTTACTATCTTACTAAATGCACCCTCACCAAGCCTCATTGGTATTGACTTAGCTACATCAGAAGATAAAAATTTGCCAACACTAGACATTCCTTTTAATACGTTAGATTTTGCAAGTGTAGGAGCAAGACGTGCGACACCTGTAGCACCACCAGTAACAACCATTCCAGCTACGGCAGGCATTAGACCAATTAAATTACCAAAACTATTTACAATCATTCCAGCTTCTGTCTTGGGGTCATCAGCCCATCCAAGTGTTGAAAATCCTTCTGAGACACCTGAAGTAAATTGATTTAATAGATTGTCTTGTTTTTTCTCTTCAACCTCAATAAGTCTTTTAAATGGAATGTCATACTCTTGAGCATAGCGCTCCATACCATCAACTTGATCATCATTAAAGAGCCAAGGGTTGCTATTATATAAGGATATATTGCCCTGTAACTGCTCTGGAGTCATATGTTATTTTATTCTATCTAAATAAATATTTGGGTCTATTGGTGCTTGCGGTGAAGATACTAATTGAAGAAGACCATTTATAGTTGCTTCTGCATTAGATGCTCTTGTCTTCATTGCATCTGATTCATTTTTCCAAGAAGTTGGGTTCCAAAACCTATCTCCTTTTTGGTCTAAATGCTCTTTATATTCCATTAATACAGATATTAGTTGTTGTTTTCGAGGGTCTTGTTGCATACCGCCTAAAAGTCCACCTATGCCTTTTAATTCTACATTAGGCAGATTTCTTGCAATGTTCACAGCTTCTGTTAATGCAGGTAAGTTATTCTCTACTTTATCTAAAACAGCACCCTCTTTATAATTTAATCCAAGCATATTAGTCATTTTACCTAATAGAAATGGATTTGCTATAAATTTAAAATCTTTTGCTTTCTGTTTACTTTCTATATCTAAAGCGAAAAGCGCATCAACTACGTTATTTTCTCTTTTAGTTTTTTCTGCTTCTTTTTTCCAAGCGTTTGACTTGTAAAACTTGTGTAAATCATTTGCTATACTTTTTGTTTGTCTATTATTTAAACCACCTTCTTTTAGAACATTAACTTCCATATCGTGATTAAGTCTGGTAGTTAAATTCTTTTCTTCAGCAGTTAATTTTTTATCTAACTCTGCCATAGAGTATCCAGCTTGTTTTTCTAGCTTTTTTAAATCATGAGTTTGAGCATCTTCTTGTTTAATTGCGTCATAGGCTTGAGAATCGTCTTGCAACATTTTTCTACCATCAAAATCTTTACTCTGTTTAGTTAAGTCAAAAGTCTGCCTATCATCTTGCATTAATATATCATGCGTTTGTCTATCATTTTGCAAACTAGTTTGTTGACCATGTTCTTTGCTTTGATAAGTCAATTGATGCTTTTGTGCGTCATCTTGCATTATTACATTATGACTTTGATTATCATCTTGCATTATTACATTATGACTTTGCTTGTCGTCTAATATTCCAAAATCATGACCTTGCTTGTCGTCTAGTATTCCAAAATCATGCCCTTGAGCATCGTCTTGCTTGGTTTCATCATAATCAAATCTGTATTCTTGCATAAACCTTTGATTGCTCTGACTTTTTATTTGAGCATCATCGGCTTGTTTCATTTTAATAAGGTTTGCTAGTACAGCTTGGTTTTGTGCTTTTTGAGCATCACGCCTCGCCTTGCCTTTATCTAATTGGTCAAAAAAATATTTAGCCATTGTAAGTCTCCACTTTTATTTAGGTTTTCAACCACCAAGATTTAACGATGGGGTTTTTAATTGAAAAGGATTATAGGGTTCAGTAGAACCTCCTCCACTTCCTCTTGGCATAGGTTGATACATTTTTGGTGCGGGTTTATTATAATAATCCATTTGCATTTGTTGTAATTCTCTAGGCATTGAATAACCTTCACTAAAAGTTCCTCCACCCATTATTGAACCTAACCCAGGAGCAATAGCATTTAATCCTAGCGCCATCATCCCTTGGTTAAATTGAGACCTTTTATTTGAATTTGCTTGGTCAACGCCCATCTTTATCTGATTAGCATTAGCATATATTTGATTGTGTTGATTTAAGCTATTCATTCCTTGGTTTATAAAGTCTCTTCCTAAGCCCAAATTCTGCCTATATGCTTGAGTAAATCCCATTAAGCCTCTATTAGTCGAGTCTTTAGTTACTGCTTGATTACGCTCATTTAACATAGCTTGGTTTACAGGCTGTCCACCCATTGCAAAAGATTTTTGGTAATTTCTCATTTGATTTTCACCCATATCCATAGCTTGATTGATATAATCACGCTTCATCCCACGATTATAATCACTTGTATAATTAATCAAACCTTTACCAAAATCTGTAGATTCTTGATAATTGTCGTATAAACCTTGTGTATCTTGGTCTTGCAGATAATCACTTCTTACTTGATTTGAATCTTGTATGCCTAAAAATGAATCGAAAAGTCCAGCCATATTATTGCCTCTTTGTTATGTTAAATGTTGCACTAGTATCTTCTACCCAGCCATCTTTAGCTTTGTATAGTACTTTATAATTATTTCCATCTTGTAAAATCTTTACACTACCTTCTTTACCTTTATGAAAATCTACCTTATCAGATGAGTTTTGATTTAAATAATCAACAATACTATTTATATCCTTATAAAGGTCAGCAAAGGCTCTTTGTAATTCTCTATTGTTTATCCTAGGTGGTAGTTTTCGTGATATACTCATTTAATTGGTCTTCTCCTGTAGATCAAGCCAATAGAATCTAAAGTAGGGTCTGTTGTACCAGTGGAGCCTATAATTTTTAGTTTAATACCTTTATTTTTACTACCACTAGCTAATTTTTCATTATCTAAAGAAACTACATTTGTATTGTCTATTGAATAAAAAATACTTACTAACCCCTCTGAAATAGCTCTTATTTTCCAAAATGTCTTATCAATAGTATCTTGACCTAGTGTTATGTATTTACTTATCCATTGCCAATATCGTTTACCAGAGCCTCCTAAATATTTGTATAGACCTCCATATCTTGTAGAATAGATAATCTCTCCTCTTTGATTTGATGCAAGAGTTAGTGGATAGTCATCTGAAAAACCTATTTGCCACAAATCCCATCTTTTAGCATTAACAGAATATGCCCATGTATAACCAACTTCTATGTCTTGAGGTTTAAATACAACACATAGAATTTTTCTTCTAGCGTCAAAAGCAAGTTTAGGAATATAAGATAAGTCTCTATTGTTAAACGAAGTAGGTTCGTCAATACTATTTACAATGCTTCCAATGTTGTTTATTTTTGAACCATCGTGATGGTAAATAGTGTAATTATCACAAAAAAACATTCCATAGTCTGTTACAATACTTGCAATGCCACCAGTACCTTCTAGTGTATCTTCTATAGAAAGAGTTTCTGAATTAATTTGAAATGTTTTGTTTTCAGTAAAGGCAAATAATTTACCTGCCCAAAATGCTAATTCTTTTGGGGGTTCAGGCAGTATTACAAAATCAGATGTCCAGTCATAAATATTATAACGATTAGGCTTTGATTTAAATATATAAGTAGGAACGCTTCCTAGATTGTAATGCCAACAATTTCCAATAAACATTGAACCACTGCCTTCAGTAGATAGCGTATAATGAGGTTGTAGGTTTTCCAATGTTTCAGGAATGCCTGTTATTGATTCATAAGTAGGACCCGATTTACCTGTATCTTTAAATGTATATTTCCAATACCCATCGCTTTCTAACGACCATAAATTTGATTTTAATTCAATAGTTTTAATTAATCTAAAATACTCATCGGGTTCTGTAGATTGAGCCGCATCTTTATTATGCGAACGATATACATTAATACCACTAATTCGCTTCGATAATGGTCTTGTTCCTAATATTTCTAAATCTATGTCAACATGAAAATTCTCATGACCAGTTACACCCGCTGATGTAGCAGTATTTTTTATACCATTAGAGGCAGACGATAATTGTGTTTCTTGAAAGCCATCATAAGTATAAGAATATTTATAATAAACGACATCACTATCTGCAACAGTACTATCGCCTCCAATAAAAGTACCTTCAGCATCATTGATGTCAATAGTTGGTGTTAATTTTGTTTGAGCAAGTTTTGCATTTATAACAAGATTATCAACTGGAGTAGTAGCGTCTTTATACCGAGTATAAACAAAGTTACTACTTGCATTTTGAAAGGCTAAAACATTTTTAACATAAGTAGCTGAATTTATATCTTTAGTAGCTATTTGTGTATCTGATGATGTAAATGTTTGATCGTATGTAGAAAGATATTTAGGTTTAAAACCATATTTAAAATATAGTCGATTATTATTTACTCCGCCTCTTTGCCAAAAGGCAAAATTCATTAATCCGTTTGATTCAATTTCTTGATGAAGGCCTCCACCAGCTACATCGCTCATAGTTCCAGTAAGAGCATCATTAGATTCAAATGCATTCCAACTATCATTACCACTTCCTACACCAACCCAAATAGCTTCTAAAATATATTCTTTAGCAAAGCTTAAATCTTTAATGTCTTTTGAATTACTAATTGTATTTCCATCGTAAATAAATAAATATGCTTTATTATCAGCATCTTTTCTGTAAAAAACACTTGTTACAGATAAATATTCAATATCTGAAGTTTGTGTTTTTATAGGTAATTTCATTCTTCCAGCGCCTTCACTCATTAATGCTGATAATACATTAACAACCATATGGGAATAAATGCGATAATACTTACCAGTACTTTTATTTTCAGCAGCTATATCAGGCGCATCGCTTCCATTAGCTTGGTTTATATTTTTTATTGAACGAATACTTTGCCACTCCTCCATAATAAACTCTCTATCATTGTCAGAACTTCCAAACCACGTTCCTGTATGAGCATAATTACAAATCCAACCAACAGTGTTTGCAGTGTCACCCATGCGAATTAATGATTTTTCATATGTCTGCACAATTCTATTTGTAGTCCAACCTTGTGCAAATTCGTCATCATTATGAGGAGAGGCTAATGCGTTATACCCCGATTGTTGTTCAGAAAACCAATTTGTAACCGATGGCATTTTAGAGGTTAAAATAATTTTATTTGTAGAAGCTATAATATCTAAACTAGCAAGTAAATTTTTAGCTTTATGCCCACCTTTATTTGTTATATCAGCAGTATACACAAGGGGCTTACCATGCGTAGCATCACCTTTAATGTAGCAATACTTTCCTTGTTGATAAGGTTTGTATACCGCAACCCACAGTTTGTCTTCCCAAGTTCCTTCAGCACTTTTATTAATTAATATATCTGAATAATAAGCATTTTCTGTTAAATAACCATTCCAAGGAAGATTAAAAAATGCACTTGTCCAAGTTGTTGCATAATGAGTAGCGTTGTCAGTACCCGCAGTATTAGTTGTCTTTTCAGGTCTTAAAATATGTATAACACCTCTCATTACATTATCTAAAATGTAAACATTGACACCATCTGTTGTCATTGCTATCGGATTTACAATATCAAAATCGTTTAAATTTACTGTCTCTAAATATTGATAGTTTTCATTTGTAGTATTATAAAATAATAAATGCATAAATGGAGTATTCTTTTCAATCAAACACATAAGACTATGACTAGTATCAGCATTTGCTCCAGTATTTGCATAATAAGAAACAGTTATTTCTTCAGCATCGTGGGGAGCAGTAAAATTATCAGGAAGATTGGTAACTGAGTTTTCTAAAAATAACTCATTTGGTTTAAATGAATTATTAAACTGCTTATATCTTTGATAACCTATTCGCTTAGGAATGCTTTGAGCATCTCCTCCAAACCCATATAATAAACTACTATTATGATTTAATGATGTTATTTTATTATTAGCACTAGTAGCGTGACCAATTACAGTAGAATTATCATTTCCATCGTCTTTTGTAGTTGAAAATGTTCCTGTTGTATTAGAATACCCAACAATAGACGTTAAACCTTCATCAGGAGTTATTATTTGTATGTCGTTAAACTTTCTTGCGCCTTTATCAAAAGTGAATTTTACCCTATCACTAACTGCCCAATAATTATTAGACTGAGTCATACCTACCGAAATGCCATCTGCTAAATAAACTCCACCTGAAATTGTAGCTACCGCGTTTATTTCAGAAGACCAAGACCCACTAACAGATTCTGTATCCTTAACCCATTCAAATTTTAAAGGAGAAACAGATGTAATTCTAATTTGAAATTCTGCAGTTTCATTACCTGTGTATGCGCCTAATATTTCAAAATTTTCAGACGTAAGAAACGCTGTTTCAGTATAAGTTGTTGTATTTGTTACCGATAATGCCATTAGTTAATTATTATATACCCTTTTGAAAATGTATCTTTAGGAACATCTGGTTTGCTTGGGTTTTTCCCTCCACCCCCTGAACCATCCCATACTCCATTATGAACTAATATGTTGTTTGCAAAATAATTGTGGGGAGTACTTTCCATTTCAAGATTATATAACTTCTCTTTATAATCTTTATTTAATTTTATATATGTAATTTTTGCTTTCTTATGAGGAGTTACAATATAGTTTCCAACTTTTAATTCACTTATCGGTTTATAATTGCCTTTTGTTGTTGCTATTTCATGGCTTGCAGTACCAATTAATTTTTGATTACCAACTTCAATTTCATATATATCTTCTTTGTTTTCATTAAAATCGTGTTGAGACAAGTATTTAACTGTATTCACTTCTACGGATTTTGAATCAAAATTGTAACATAAAACACTATCACCAATATTAATTTGCTCAATTGGTATTAAGTCCATAACAGTAGATATTAAAGTACCTTCTGCAAAACAAGTTGGTGGCTCATCAGTTGAATCATCATTTGTTACTGAAACAAGTCTATCAATATCTAAGCCACTATATTCTGAAGCACTCGATGCTGTTATTAAATTAAAATGTTCCGTTGGATTAGTAGTTGTTAAACTATTATTTACAGCAGTAACAGTAAAAGTTTGATTAGTATTCCAATTGCTTGAAGTAAAGGTTAAAAAAGCTGGGCTAAGATTAAAATGAGTAGCTGATTCGTTTAAATTAACTGTAACTGAATTATCCCCACTTGGCTTAGACCCAAGTTTTACATTGTAAGTAGCTGCATTACTTGAAGCTTCTCCTAATAAAATATGGCTTGGAATATTATGAACTAACCCTGCGGTATTTGTTGCTCTGTTTACAACGTCTTTTGTCCAATGATCTAAAGCGGTACTAGATGCCCAATCTGAATCATCGGAAGTTGTTGTAAATAATATTGTACTAGAAATATCTGCTCTAGCATAATCAGAATCAACTGCAGTTAAAGTCACATTTTGATTTGTATTCCAATTAGATGTTGTAAATGTTAATCCTCCTGTTATTCCAATACCACCAATACCGCTATTACGAGAAGAAGAGGTATTAACAACGACATTTGAAGTAGGCTGAGATGTTAATCTTATTGATATAGTACCTGTAGCACCTTCATTTATTACAGGATTTTCCCATGCTCCACCAGTAATAACAAGGTCATTGTCTTCCTCATTGACATCAAAATCTAACTGAATAGTATCATTTAATTCGTATGAGTTTAATATAGTAGAGTCTGTTGGTATCCCTCTTAATGTACCTGATTCAGAAAAACTATCAATATTTAAACTAAATGAGGCAGAATCATCTGGAATATCCCTCTCAGAAGCACTTGTTACTGTTCCTGTAACAAATTTATTTATTTCTTTTAACTCTCTAGGCACTGATTACCTTTCCTCCATAACTTGTTACGCCATCTACAATATCTAATACTACAAGATTAAAATTATTATCTTGAAATATGTCTAGAATTGCAACATTATGTGTCCAATTTGTTGGTCTACCTTTTAAATAGTCTTTGGTCATATCAGTTAAACATCCCATTGAATATGCCATGTGGCTTCCTGAGATGTGGGTGATGACTGCTTTTTGGGAGTCATGAGTATGTCCGTAGATGATGTTGCATCCCATTTGTAATGCGTGAGTTCTTGCATGGGCAATTCCCATATAGTGTCCTCCATGGTAAGCGTATAACTTGCTTCCGAACACTTTAAAGACTTCACCATAGTCGTGCCATTCGTAGCCACGCTTATCGAATTTGAAAGCTTTTCTGGAGCCATAATCTTCAAGGTATGGGTTTTCTTCAACAAAGTGGTCAAACCATTTTTCGTGATTTCCTTGGGCAAATTGTTTTTTAGTACATTTAATCTTATCCAAGACTTTATCAATTCTATCAAGTCCTTTATTTCCTTGCTTAATTTCTTCATCAATTGCGGGAAGTTGATACTCAAGTGGTGGACGACGTTTTTTAGACCATTGCCAATGACTGACCGAAGCTCCATCAATTGTATCCCCTAATAGTAAGAAAGCTGATGGTTTGATAGTTTTTAATACATTTAAAGCGCATTTAAAAGCTTTCTCATCGTGACTTGGAAAGTGTATATCTGGAAAAACTACTACTGTTTCTTTTATTTTCATTATGTACCTTCATCGTGTATCCTTACCCTATTCCTTAATTTCGAAATGAACTAAATCATCAAAAGAATTATCTTTAGTGGTTCTTTGATTTTGGCTGAGACTAGAATCGCTCCAGTCTCCTCCCCAGCGAATGTTTATACCCATTTTTGAAGCTACTCCAAGAACGAAACCGCCAAGATAATGAAAATCATCACGAGCGTTCCAATCAATTGGATAAGGTGCAATGTCCACAGCTTTTCCTTGAACGTGCTTACCAAATTTTGTTTTGCTTTTACCTTGCGCAACCAATTCATTCTGTCGTTCTTGAGTTCGTAAGCCTTCAATTATTGTTATATCAAAGTATTTAACTACTTCATTTAACACATTTACCAGCCTACTATCTACGCCTTTTAAGCGTTCTCTTGATTTTTTACCGAATTTTGGCATTTAGAATTTCCATACCATTTTTACAACTGCCATCATAACATCCATACATTCTTTAGCAATCGCTTGTTGTTCTGCTTTAGTGATCTTACCATCTTTAGACGCTTCATGATACTTAGAAGCCACCTCTTTTAATTCTTTTACAACTATGCGATATTTTGTAGCAACCATTGTGCCTACCGCACCAAGAATGATTATCATCAAATATGCAAAGTTTTCCCAATTCATAAAGTCCATTTAGTTCTCCTTTATTCTTTTTGTTTTTAAATATAAATAATAAATCTGTATCGCAAACATCATACACATAAGAATGCCTGATATAATATCTGTCCAATAAACAAACCCTAAACCTGTACTTACTCCTGTTACTCTTAGACTATCCATTAGTGCTTTCCATTTACTCTAGACAAACTGCCTTTTATTTCAGAGACTTGATTATCTAAATCGTTTATTTCTTTCGTTATACTATCAAATTTTCTATCAAGCTTATCATCTGATTGGTTCCATCTGTTAATTAGCTTAATTATCATTCCCTCGGTGTTTTCAAGTGTCTCAGATTGACCCTTATTTTCTATTTCTAGCTTTCTTAAAGCATCTGCTTGTTCGTTTCCTCTTTTATTCATTGAGTAAACCATAAAAACAAACATAGCTCCTACTACACCTATCATTCCCGCTTCTGAGTATATAGCTAGAAAATCCATTATTCTTCCTCGTAAGGATTACATTTACTACAGACCCAATTATCTGTATTGTTTATTGGTTTATCACAATCTGTGCAATGGTTTGGTATTGGTTGATGCATTACTTTTTCTTTTTTCTCCAACTAAAAGGGTTAAGGTTTAATTCTTTTTCAAAGAAAGATATGCGTTCTTCCATTGCTTGTCTTTCTTTCTGTTCCTCTATCATATGTTTATCTACAAGTTCTTCAATGTTGGCAGTAGCAAGTTCCATTCCTCGCTCAAGTTCTGCAATTCTATTTGTAATTTGTAGGTATCCATAAACAATACCAGCGATAGCCACAAACAACTGACCAAGCCACTTGATATTAATATGGAGGGAAAAATTATCATCAATAATTCCCGTCCTGTAACTCCTAGCTGTCTTTGGTTTCTCACTCACTTCTTCTCTACTGTTTCCCACTTTTCATGCCTATGACACCAGTTATCACCTACAAGTATTCCACCTTGTGCAGTAGTTCTTACATACCAATGATTAACGCTATCTTGGTCTGTTATAATCATAAAGTCTGTTGTAATAGAGTCAGTAGGAGCTATATCTACTCCTGCAATAATCCAATTCCCACTACACCCACTACAAGTAGTAATAATTACTAGTAATAGGACTAAGAAAGAAATCCACCCTGCAAATACAGTTTTTTCATTTTTATTCATGGTTTGTAATACTTATAAAAATCTTCAGGATTTTCTGTATCTACTACAACAAAGATTGGAGATACGATACTATTGCCTGTGCCTGACCCACCAATAATGGCATATGCATATAAACCATTTTGGTAAGGACTCTTGATTGTATCATTGTCAAATAAATGTAAAAAACTTGTGTCACTAAATACTGGTACAAACTGAGCCTCTAATAATTCTTCAACTTCTATTCTTCTGTTATCATTATCATCTAATAGTACACCTACACTACTAGTTCTATGTGCTTGACTTGGAAACTTACCCATGCCATTAACTTCTACTTGTTGGTTATACCACATAGTAGATGCTTTAGTAATCTTTTCTAAATTTGCTTTTGTCTGCTTAGCTTTAGCTCCCTCACCGATACGACTAAAAGCAGGAGCTGCGGTAGTAGCCAAAGTAGCCATGATAGCCATGGTAACTGCAAACTCAGCCAAAGAGTTGCCTCTATTCCCCAACCCATTCATCCTTTTGCATTTCAGCTATAGCTTCTCCATGAGATAAAGCAGTAATGCCACTAACTCCTTTAACTTGATCTAAAGTTCCATCAGCTATTGCTAACTCATACTTAACAAGAACCTTTGTATTATCCTTGTTCCATCTTGGACTACCAAGTTTTCCATGTTTAAACGCACACTCTTTCCAAGTTGGCGATTGTAAAGTAGTAGTATCTACTTCTTGAGTTGTGTATTTATACTCTTCTTCAACTTGTGGTACAGAATGAGGCTCTACCATGAGCTTTTCAAGTAACTCAGCTTTGGTATCGCTTGATGAATAATCTACGTCACAATCGTCCATATAAGCCTTTATCTCTGCTTTTGTGTTATCATCTGATGGCGTGTAATCGTATTTGTCTACCATTCTTGTAGCAGTTTTTTCTACATCCTTATAAGTGTATTCATTCCAAGATAGTCTTTCAGCAGTTTTGAGTTTGCTTGGTAATGCTGACTCCCATTTAGCTTTAGTTAATATTAAATATGTATTAGTCATTTTTGTGCTTTCCTTTGCCATGCTTATAATTTTTTTGAATTTCAGCTAATGATAATGCTTTGTTGTAAATTTTAACTTCGTCAATTAAACCATCAAAATAACGACTTGGACTATTAGCTCTTGCTCCAATAGCAAGGTGAGTTGGAGCAGTTCCTATATTATAAGTATTAGTAGTTGTTGTCTCTAAAGTTCCATCAACATATATATATTGCTTTGTTCCTGTTACTACAACGACACCATGATACCATTTGTTATCATTTACAACAGATGTGCCAGATTGATTATCATCTACAAAATCTGACCAAGTAAGTTTATTTGAAGAAACAGACATTACAGAATCATCATCACCACCACCATTAGATATATAACTTATAATAGTTGCCTCTCCACCTATTCCGCTTGTTCCAGATGTTGTTTTAAACCATGCTTCTAAAGTATGTTCCTCAAATAATCCAAGAGATGGTGGAACTTCTATATACTCGCCTATATTGCCATTTAACCTTAACACATTACTATCAGCATTCTTAAACGGAAATCCTAATCCATCTTTGTTAGAGTTTAATCCTTCACGAATTGTGATTGCATCTGGACTATTCGCAACTGTGCCATCATTTGTACCAAGAAAATTAACTCCACCATTTTGCGTACCATGATTACCATTACCACTTCTATCAAGTATTTTATTACTTCCTGTTAAATCTGGATTAGAGTGAGTTGGGTTTAGTAACCAATAACCTTTAAGATTAGCAGAAAATGATGTAGTTAGGTCTACATTTCTACGACCAAGAGCGTATATTGCAGATATTTCTGGACTACTTAATACCTTGCTCCAAATAGCTACTTGGCTCATATGACCATTAAATTTAATATTATCTCCACCAATTCTTATATTTGAAAATGATGGGTTAGGTGTAGCATCCATATTACCATTTGGTAACAAATTTCCATTAACATATACTAATGGTTTTGCAGAAGATGCTTGTGTCATTACAATGTTTACCCAAGTATTATCAAATGTATATGAATAACTTTTTTCTCCTCCAGATGATGCATAAAATGCTATTTCTGTACCAACCCTCATATAAAGTAAACCACTATGTATGCTATCATCTTGAATAAGAGTTGCATTATATTGTGAATTTCCTTTTACCCACATACTTATTGATAATGGTGGCTCTAAAGCAGAATCTAAAGCTCCTGTACTTATATAATCATCGTTACCATCAAATCCTATTGCTTGTATATCACTCCTATCAGTCCATGTAGTTACACCATCGTTACGCCAGTAACCTAATAAATTTCCAGACTTGGAGTGAGTAGTAGCATCTTTTATTACAGAATCTGCAAATAGTTCCTGTGCCTCTGCATCAGAAAAGTGAGTATTAAATATAGAAAACTCATCTAATAATCCAGATGACAACCAAGCACCAGCATAACTTTGACCAATATATTGATATTGAAAATCAACAGTAGAAGTAAGTGAAGTACCAGATTTTACTCCATTTCTGTAAACACTAAATACTCCAGTTGTTGTTCTTGTTACAGTATAAAATCCAGTTTCACTTATAGGTATAGTCCCCAATCCTGTAAAACTTGTTCCACTACCATTTATTCTAAAATGAAGTCTACTTCCCATGCCAGTAGTATCAATTCTAATTGTATCATCTGTACTATTTTTCCCAAACATATGATGTTCGGATACTATAAATGGTGTAAATGAAAAAGATATAGTAAATGCAGTATTTGCTCCAAGAGTCTGCTCTGTTAAAGAAACATAAGAAGCGTTTTTATATCTATCAAATATTGCTTTTTCATTGTACTTAACCAATGGGATCTGTGGAATAGTTGGTTCATTTTGAGCAGTAGCAAAGCCAGATGAGGATACTCCTACTTCTTTAATTGAAAAATTGCTTATCGTAAAATCATAAGTACCATTAACTATAAATCTAAATGATGGTCTGCGTGTTACTGTTGATGTTGGTGTAAATGTATAAGAATA
>Ga0181397_1000359_pt1 | contig 17303 bp, 23 predicted proteins | sample 20SPOviralmetaG_FD_130126 | JGI IMG/M metagenome (GOLD analysis project Ga0181397, IMG submission 130126) | Marine viral communities from the oligotrophic San Pedro Time Series (SPOT) site, San Pedro Channel, CA, USA - 20 SPOT_SRF_2011-02-23 | ecosystem: Environmental > Aquatic > Marine > Strait...
TTAATAGAACGAAATATTTGTAAATATATTACAATAGGGAGAGAATTTATTGAATCTGGAGGGAGAGTTTATTGTATATAAATGGGGAGAGCTTTTGATAGTATTTTTGTGAATGGGGAGAGCTTTTATTTTGGTGGATTTTTAGCAATTAATTATAGGTAGTATTTTTAGTATTTTATTAGTAGTATTTATGTCGAAATTTATTGGTAGTTTTGGGGAGAGCTTTCTATATTCTACCACCGTTTATTGGTAGTATTTCTATTTTCTCAAAAAGCTAATTGCTTGATTTTCAAGCTTGTAAATAGGGAGAGGTGGTAAGAGGTGTATAATAGTGGTAAATTGTGGATAAAAGTGGGTTGCAGGTCCTGTAGACTCACGAACAGCTCTCCCCTCAAATCCCGCTACAGAGCCCCCCAATTATTTCAACCAATGCTGTGCGTCCCCTAAGGTATTTTTTAATTAAGAGTTAAAAGTTTTTTTTAATTAAAAGTTTAAGGGAGATTAAAGGGGGGAGATTAATGTAAGTACCTGACACGTTGGCCCTTATGAGATTTGTTAAAATAATTGGGGAAATTGTTTGTGTTTTTTTTAATTAAAAAATGCAATAAATTTTTAATTAAAAAACTAATAATTAAATACAAAAAGTGTTTTAAATTTTGGTGGATAACAAAAGATTTTTGTTTAGTAGAAATAATTCACAAAAAAGTTTTCATTGTTGTTGGGGGGGTGCCCCCATTAACATGTTCCTTATAGCCAGCTAGCACTGTTCATGCGTTAACTGTTCCGCAAGCTCAGCATAAAATTGAGTGTGCGATTATAATGGCCAGGATTATGGCACAAAATTTCCAATATGTTTTTTCCGAATAATGTTTTTAGAGATTGTGAGTTTTATTTTATATCTCACACTTAGTCTGCTTGGAACAGCAGGTGGGCTTCATCAAATTTTAATGTTTACCCCTCTATTATATATAACGATTTTTTTTGTTAAATGTTACATTTTTTTTGAATATTTTTTGATTAGTCTCAAATATTGTTTTTATAAAATTAAAGGTTCTTTTATATTAACGTAAAAGGGATTTAAATATTTCATATTATTTCGGAAAATATATTTGCATCTTTCCCGCCGTGGGGCCGTAAAAATTTTACGATGTATAGAAAAAGGTTTTGGGGGTATACAATAATGATTTATTATAATCCGAAAAAAAGATTATTAATTTTCGGAAAATATGTTTTTATTATTGTATACCTTGTGTTTTAAATTTTGGGCTTACTGGTTGACGGCGGGTGCCCAGGGATTTACCAGTAAAAAAGGTAACCCATCCCAGAAGAAAAAAGTATGTATACAAAAAAAGGGAAGTCTTAAAAACTTCCCTTATTCCCATAGTTGGATTATATATTTTGTCTACACTTGATTTACTAGTTCTTGATTTTGATTTAGACTTCTTTGTACAGCGTCAGCAAGTTGGTCGACAATTTGTTTATCAGTAAATTCATTTCTCAAATGTTTGAATGTAGTATGTATATGTCCTTCGACAAAAGTTTGTTCATCTATTAATAAAAGTTTAGATGGTGAAGTCCAAGTTGTTTCTTCTTGAATGTTTATTATATGGGGGTTTTCTAATTGTTCTTGTATATCACCACTTAAGGTCCAGAGTCTTTTATAGTATACTCTATTATGAGTTGGTTCTCTATCTGCTATCTGTACGAATAGGATATGTACGTCATTGGATTTCCAATGTGTGTTTAGTATCATAGCGTATTGTCTTGGTTGTATTACTCTATCGAATTTATCTAAAGCCATATATAATTTATTTATTTGTTTTTAAGTTTTCTTTATACTCTATAATATAGGATTAATAATTTAAACTAATCAAAAGTATTGTGTTTTTTTTTCTGGGGGTTGGTTTTTTATGTGAGGGGATTGTAAAAACCTTCCGAAGTGTCAACATCAAAACTGTCGACATGATTGTCATTTTCGTAAAGATTAATTTTAATTTTGTCTATCTCATTTTCAATTTCGTCCCATGTCATTCCCAAATCTTCTTCTGTTGTTTCATCTATGTTGACCAGGAGAAAGTTTAGTGCGTAGTCTATAATTTTTTTATTATCCATTTGTCTCTACTTTTTGTGTTCGGTATAATATATATAGGAATAATAAATTAAAGCAATCAAAAAAGGGGAAAAATAATTTCCCCCTTTCAAAATACCTATATTGTAATTATTACAATTTTACTTTCCCAATAACTTTTGGAGTTGGAAGTGGATGTTGTTCAAAATTATATTCACCATTAGTCATTACAAGGTTTATGTCTTCTAAACCATCAAGCCCTTCAAAGAAGTCATTATCTTTAGCATAATCCAACGCTTGCTTGAGCCATCTTTCTTCGTTTAATTTGCTCATATAATCTTTTGCAGATTGGGGGGTTTCGACAGATAGAGTTCCATCATCGTTAATTGTTAGTAAGAAATGCATGCCCTCCAACAATCTTTCGCCAACACTATAGCCATCTAATTTTGCTTGTTTTCTTGGTTCTACCTTAAAGTTATCTTGGTCTTCATCTTTTACTCCGAAGTGGGAGTAATTATCTTCTGTTGTATATAATCTCATGTGTTTATTTATTTATGTTAAGTAAGATACTGCTACTATGAATTGAGGGCCTGTGTCAACTATGACAAAAGTGAATTGTTCAGAATGGCTACCATGACACGCTTGCACTTTATATAGAGTTGATGCTATACATTGTTCTTGATTAAGAACCCCATCACTGTGACTATATGTATATATGTCATACACAAATCTTTCTGCTTCTGTTTTAAATCCCTCTAACACCGCCAAAGATATTAGGTTGCCGTCTTCATCTTTCTGGTCACTAAACTCCCAGTATTCGTCTCCGTTACCCCCATTATAGTCTTCATCCATATCAAAGAGAGAAATTAATCCTTCTTTTATATTGTCTTTATCAATAGTAAAGGTATGTAAGTTATTTGTTTTTTGTCCCATTGTATTATAAGTTTATTTTGTTACACTTTCTTTCCATTCGTAATATTTATTATTAAGTTCACTATCAGTAAGTGTTCTAGCATCTAATGTCAACCACTCTAAGAAATCTTCTACATCATCATCTTCATAGAAGATTGGTCCAAAAGCTTGCATTGTAGTTGAACAATATAATGCTTTATGATTATCTGTTTGGTCTGTTAATATTTGTACTCCCATTGTATTATAAGTTTATTTCGTTATACTCTTCATCTTCAAAAGATACTTGTTCTACAAATTCATGACTGGTTATCTCTCCATCTGCAACTTCTCTATTCAGTTGTCCTAGGTCAAGAAGGTTCCATAGTTGTTTAGCCTCTTCCTTTGTTTCTGCTTCTAAATTTACTTCATGTCTCCATGTTACTCTAAAATTTGGCATTGTCTCTATTTTTTATGTTCAGTATAATATAGGAGTAAGTTTTCAAAGCAATCAAAAAAAGTTCAATTATTTTTTAAGCCATGTTGGTCTGTCGAATTTATATGGTTCAACAGTGGGCTTTGTGTGTTCAGCTTTCTTTTTATTAAGTGTTACTTTTTTTCTGGGGGTTGTGTTTCTTTTGTATATAACATTTTCAGCCTTAACAAAAAACACATGTCCCACCATTGGCTTTAGTGGTTTACTTATATCATACGTGCCCAGGTATTTACCACCTTCATAAAGTGTATAGTTATATGGCTTAAGACAATCGTCATTTCCACCCCCATAACTTTTGATTGTAAATATTTCTTCCTTATTAGATTCTGTATTGAGCATTACAGATAGTAGGGGTTCATTATCTTGAGAAACCACGCTTAACAACTTTGAACCTTTAGGTAGTTTGATTTTTTGTTCGCTCTTTATTTCTAGGGGTATTTCTTTTATTTCTTCCAATGATTTTTTTTAATTAAAAAAAGGGGTAAGTGAAAGGTTTTCTGCTTGGGTAATTTAAACCTCCGAATTTCACGGTCTACAATCACTATACCCCTTTAAAGATATTATGCTCCACGGAATGAACCCCAGCTTGCCACCGTGAGATTTAAAGAGCGTAGTACCTAGTTACCGAAGTAACCAACTGGTGTGTGCCTCTTAATACTCTACACATTATCTTTGGGCGTTTTAAATGTCTTTTTACTATAACGTAATTACTTCATGAATATTACAATTAATTATATCTTTCTGGGTTGTATGTATGAGTTCTAAAGGTTACATTACCAATTATATTGCAATCCCCTTTTGCATGATAGTATTCATCTCGATGAGGTTGGTCGTATAACCACTGTAATGTTCCTATTGCATTTTGTTCAATAGTCATATCAGACTTTAGGTATTCCATAGCATGGAATATGTTTTTTTGCAACTCTTTGGGAAGTTTATCAAACTTCAAAGTTTCAATTATTTCTTCTTGGTCTTCGTATGTTTCACGAAGTATTATTACTTTATCACTCATCTTCTTTAGTTTGCTCTAATAATATTATAACGTATTAAATTGATTTATATTACCAAGAAGCTCTATAAAAAACGATTTCTTTTTCCCAATCTGTTTTCGCTATTGCCTTTTCTAAAATTGAAATAGTTGATTTAATGTAATCCATATAATAAGGGTGACTTACATCTGTATTCCCAAAGAAGAAGCCGCCTGTTGGGGGTAGGGTTTCTTCTGGGTTAGACTTTTTATTTACCACCTTGTAGCAATTTTCCAAAAGGTCTTCCAAATCTTCTCTTGAAACCTCTGAAAGTTGGCACTCATCTATTCCGTCTTGACAGTTCTCTACAAACCAATTATGTATTGCATTAGCTTTTCGCCAATAACCAATTTCTTTTGTAAGCGATAAATACTTCGTATAATTTCCTGACTCATGAACTTCACTATTCAGTTCTTCCACTCCTTCAATATCAGGGCAAATACCTTTAAGTCCAGCCCAAGCATTATAATCCTTTTTATCCCAAGGAAGTTCATTCGTCACTTTTGAGTAATCCTCTATAGTTAAACTGTCTACTCTTTTTGTTTTCGTTAAATACATATCTAATCCCATTGTCTCTATTTTTTATGTTCAATATAGTATAGGAACAATATATCGTACTAATCAAAAAATACATAAAAAAATTTGTTATGCATGCATAACATTATAAGAAAACGTTTACACATAAAGATATACAATAAAGCTTTGTTATATTCCGAAAAAAAACAATTAATATTTCGGAAAATATATATTTATTATTGTATACCATGTATATATTTTTTTGGTCAACAGGTGAACCGGGTCCTGGTAAGCTGGGATACCAGGAAAGTTTGTTGCAAAATAAAAGGCTTCCATCTAAAGAGAAGCCTTTTGTGTGACGCATGTTGCGTAACATTCGCCTGAACAAGTTATACAAACATATTTACTTTAAATTAAAAGTAAATGCTAAAAACAAAAAAGCCACACTTTAACATGTGACTCTTTTATTCGGAACATTTAATGTCTACAAGGTTTATAAACTCTTTCGGCCATGACTACCATATTTACATCTTGTATATTTTGAATTATTTTAATCTCAATTTCGCCCCCGTAAACTCTGGAATCCATCTCTAGATACACTTCATTTTCAAGAGTTGCTTCATACCATCCCCCTCCTGACATGTCACTGTATCTTGGTGCATTTACCCAATACCCATCACCTTTAAGTGTATCTTTTCGGATTATAAAATTTAAGTTTGTTATTAATTCTCCATCTTGCTCTATATCGAACTCAACTTCTAATTCAACTTGTTTAGCTTCCCATTTGTATTTGCCATCATATAATTGTTGTGCGCTTATAGATACACATGCTGTTACAAATAGAAATAATAATATTAAGTTTTTCATAATCTTTATTTTAAGTTTTTAATTTTATCTCTTATTAAGATAGCGCTTTCAAAGTCATCATTTGACACTGCTATTTTCAAGTCTTTTTCTAGTTGTTCTTTTTTGTGGTTAATATTTGCTTTGATAATATCTTTTTTAGGTTTTATTCTACAATCGACTTCTAAACCAGCAGCTGCCTTTTTATGCTCTTCTGAACCACATACCATAAATCCCCAACTAACTAAAACTTCTGTAACAGAATCTTTGTCCATGGTGCCTTTGTAATACATCTCTCCCTTTTCCATCTCATCTATATTCAATGCTCTTAGTTGGGGATATATTTCTGTAACCCATTCCTCTACTAAAAACTTACCACACAGTGTCCAGGCTGTCATCATTATTGTGTACCCATCTATCTCAAAGAAGTAATATTTTTCTTTATCTTTTTCTGTTATCTCTTGTATTCTGAATACGAATTCATTTTGTTTCATGATTCATTTTTTTGAGTTTATCATCTAGTTTCGAAACAAAGGTAGTTATTTTATTTTAAATAAACCCCCAACTTTTTCATAATCACTACCTTATGATTGTTGGGGGTTTTGTTTCGAGACAAATTGAAACATTATTTTTTTAATTTCTCCAACTCTTTATCTATAAGGTTCATAACTTTTTCTAACATCAAATCTGTTCCTCGCTTTGTAGTTTCTCCTGTTTTACTATCTACAACATCATATTCATTACACCTCCAGCTACTCGCACCTTCAAGCTCATTGTGTAAGAAATGTAATAATGGATGCGTTTTGGTAAGAGAGTCTAAAGTGTTATCTATTTTTTCTTGTGTAAGATACCCACTAAAATCTCTCCCTTTAACTTTATTAGATAACTGCATTGACAATTGTGCTAGAGCTTCACCTTGAAATAGTCTATTTGAGTCTGAATTAACTTCAATTTCCTTCATTGGAGTTTTCATTTTATTAATATCCAACCCTCCAATCAATAACATTTTCTTATTCAATTCGCTTTTAAAATACTTATCATAGCTGTATGAACCTTTTGCAAATGATGAAACTTCTTTTATTGTTGATATTCTTGAATTGTTAACAAGGTCTTTAATGAAATTTTTATTTTTCATTAAATCTTTTGACGCCTTTGTAAGTCCGACAATTACACTTTTATCATTACTTACATTTTCAATATCACCCCTTCTAACAAAGATTAAGTTATATCCGTAAGACAATAGCAGTTTACAAGTGTGTTCATATCCTACTTCTAAATCTTCTACTATTTCAGTACCTTCAGCTTTTGGTGTTACTTTAAATCTGTTGATATTTTTTGCTTCGTTTTTACATATAGTACTATGTATAGATAATTTAACTTTGTCTAAATCTTTTAAGTCTGCATAACCTCCTATTGGGATTATAACATTCTTTTTTTCTTGTTCATTTCTAAAGTCAAAGTCAGTAATAAACTTTTCTTTTTTATTGTACTCCATTTTTAACTTTGAAGAAGACAAATATTGACCCCAGCCATTACCTATATGCATCCTTCTAGCATAAATTGAACCTAAACTAACATCTTTCTTAACGCCAGTGCTACTGTAACTTCTTTGCACCTTTGCTCTCTCAACTTCTGAATATTCAATTACTTCAACACCCGTCTCTTTTAGCAAGTCTAAAAAAGCGTTTTCTTGCTCTTGACCAACATCTAAATAGTTGAGACCATTCATAAAAATAACTCCTTCTTTTCCGTCTTTTATTACTTTGTTTTGTAGGGTTATATTTTTTGCGTAAGCATTACTCTCCCCAATAGTCTTTAAAACAAATAAGTGGTTTTTTACTGTATTAATATCAGGTCTCAAACCGTTAATCTTGTTCTTTTTAGAGAAAGAAAAACGTTCTCCACTCTTTATAAGAAAGAAATCCATTTGTCTATCAGACATATCTTTCAAGTTTCCATAGCTTTTGTATTCTGGGCTGTGTTCTTCAACAGTCTTATTAGCACCATATTTCTTGAAATAGTCTTGTAACATTCCTTTAAGTTCTAAATTGAACCATTTAGTATTATCTGTATTTGAATGATTACGATAGAAGTTGTATATTCCAATCTTTCCTAATGTACTATCAATAGATTCAAAGTCATTCATAATCATTTCTACAATACAATTTTCTGCATTTTGAAACTTCTCATAAATCTTGTCTATATTTGACTTTGTATATTCAATCTCTTCTCTGCTTGCAGACAAAGTTAACTCTCCCGTCTCAAAAGTTATCACGGTGTTTCTGTGAGTGTTCTCATAATAATACCTAGTCCTCATATCCAGGAGTCTTGAACTTTCAATGTGGTTTTGAATTACTGAATCCACTCTCCCTACTTGTGAAATGTTTAAACTATAAGGTATGCCATCAATTTGCAATATCAGTCCGTCTTGTTTTGTGTCAAACAAATCTGAATTATATGTACCATAAATTACCTTAAAACCTTCTTCTTTAATTAGGTTTTTTACACTTTTCATTTTGTTAGAACCTCCAACAATAAGTTCAGGTTGAACATCCCATAAAATAGTTGCTTTTAAACATTCTGAAACAAACTCTGCCTCATCTCTATCTTGTATAGGTATAATTATCTCTGTACCAGTGTTTTCAGTTGTTTCATTAGAAGATACTAAAAGAAGTTGCGATACTTCTTGACCTCCTTCGTTAGAAATAACAGCTTGATAAACATTGTGTAATCTTTTACCTTCTTCTTCTGAAACGGTAGAAATTAAAAATTCATTTGTATAAGCAAAAGGGGTTTTTGCACCAATACCAAACCCGCCCGTTTGATTATTTGAATCTCTTTTTGTAGAGCTTCCATACTTCAAGAATACATTATCTATTCTTGAAGGGCTAATACCTACTCCGCTATCTTTAAAAGATATACTCATACCTTCATCTAATAATCCTTCATTGGATATACTAATAATTACAGGAGTTTGAGTATTACCAGCTTCTCTATTTGCATCTCTTGAATTGGATGCTACCTCTCTACAAACCGCAGCTATCTTATTAGAGTACAGTTTATCTCTTAATATACTAACAATCATTTGGTTGCTTGTATCTACTGTAAACTCTTTTTTGGCGTTTACATTGAGTGTTTGCGTAGTGTCGCTTTTTAGTTTTTTTAATTTCATTTTGTCTCTTTTTTTATGTTCATTATAATATAGGAATTAGTTTTTAAACTAATCAAAAAGTATTTAATTATTTTTAAATTTTTCTTCAAATATGTTATATGATATATCAAAAAGGTTTTCGTTAGGCACTTCTACAATACCTTTTAATGTTTCAAAGTCTCCCTTATCATAAATTTTATATCTGGATATGGCTATTTGACTTGAATTACCATTTGAAAACGAAACAATATCAAAAGGACTAATTAAGGCATAATTTTTTACTTTCTGTTCATTGTCTTTTTTATGTAGCAACAAAGATAATGTATTGCCTTTTACCACTCTCTCAATTTTTTCATTGGCGTTACTCACAGACAAAGGCATACCCACAACTTGTCCGTTACATTTTTCATTACTACTTAAAGGCAGTAATAGGTTTCCATTTTTAGTTATACCCACTACACTCAATTCATTAAATAATATGTTTGCATTTGTTGATACATCTTTAGAAGCAAAGAATATCTTTTTAGAAAGTTCATATAAGGGTTTAACATCAACTTCATTAGACATCATTTCTGTTGCCTTTCTTACTAATAGTTTTGAAAAATGATTAGGTTCTTTGTGAAAAACGTCTTTCATTTTGCCTTCTTCCAACTCAAAGTATTTGCTTACAAATTTTGAAAGTTTATCTTCAAAATTGTCAAATATATTTGCTATTTTTTGTGTATCATTGTTTTTAATGTAACCACAAACAATATCAAATATTTCTGGCGACATTGTTTTAGAAATAACTTGCCTTTGTCCATTTAAGAATATGATTAGTTTATCTCCTAATCTTACTGCACTTACGTTTTGTTCGTTATTATTCATAGTGTATAATTTGTCTCTCTATTATAATATAGGAATAAGTTTTCAAACCAATCAAAAACTATATCTTTTTTTTTAAAACATTTCACTTACCCATTATTACAATATAGGAATAATTTTCGGGACTAATCAAAAACCAGGATGCGATGGAACAGGTTTTTTTTTAATTAAAAGGTATACAATAATAATAACGTATATTCCGAAAAAATATTACAAATATTTCGGAAAATAAAAAACAATTATTGTATACCATATATATATTTTTTTTGGTCAACAGGTGAACCGGGACCTGGGAAGCCTGGGGGCCTGGGAGTTTATTGCAAAAAAAAAGACCAACAAATTAATGTTGGCCTTTTTTGTGTGGTATGTACTTAATAACTATTTCACTTTACAAGTATCTGTGTATGAAGAAACTATATTTTTAAATTCATCAGTAGATTTATCTAATCTATATCCCCCATATCCCGTAGCACTTGATACGTCTAATATCATTTTTAGTATAGGGTTTTCATTTAAACATTTATTAGCCACTTTAATATCATTTGTAAAACTTTCTTCTAATTCAATGTTTATACTTTTTAGAAAATTTGAATTTACTTTACCATTAAAAATGTTTAACATTGTTTTTACTGAAAGATTTCTATTTGATAACGCTATAACATTTTTGTATTTGTCAGAAAGTCTAACTAAAGAAGATTTAATTTTATCTTTTGCATTTAATTCATTGATAATTGAAGAATTATGAACACCCATAGATTTAATGATTGCACTTTGTATACAATTTTCTATTAGTTTATCTTTATCTTTAGACATCAAATTATTTAACGCTTTTTTTATTGTAGGCACATTTTTAAAGTAACCTACTTTTGAACTTGAAATTCCTATTGTTTGTATTCCATTTGCTAACAATATTTGTCTAATTGCGTCTATTTGACTTGGTATACCATTTACGACATTTGAGCCACTATATCTGTCTATCTTAAAATCGCTTAACTTATCTTTTTCATAATAGCAAAAACTTGTAATGTTATGATTTGGTGTGTTGGTATTAATGTCTTGTGTTGCATTTAAGAAAACCTCTCCCTTTTTGTCGTAATTAATAGAAGCACTTTCCCACTTCATTTCCCAACGGTTTTTGTTCAAAATTCTAACATTGACTTTAACTATTTCAGTTTTGTTTTGACTTCTTTTTTTGCTATTTGTCAATCTTTCAACTTCCGAATATTTGTTAAGTTTTAAGCCAATAAGGTTTAATAATTTTTCGTCTCTCTCTTTAGAATTATTAAATTGTATTAACGAAGCATTTTGGTTTCCGTATTTTATGTTTTTATATTGTGCATAATCTAACTTTCTAATCAAAACATAACCATTATCCGAGTGTTGTTGTTTAAGTTGTGCGTTTCTTGAAGTAACTGCTTTAGGCAAGTCTAACTCATACATATCTTTACCCCAGATATTAGAACTTGCATTTGTTATTCCGTAACCTCTATTTTTAACCATTCTATTGTTGTTGTCCATTTCATAGTTATCAAGAGTAAAAGTTTCAAAGTGAAATTGACCTACCGTTTCTTCGTTTCCAAAGTCTGGGAAGGCTTCCATTTCAGTTGTAGCAACAATTTCTCCTAAAAATATAATATACTGCAAAGACATACCTTTTAACCCTTCTGAAATGTTGCGAGACGAATAGTAATTTAGAGACACAGTTCTCAAATATTCTGCCATAGAACACGCTTCTAAATAACTTTCTGCTTTATTGTGATATTCTTTAACTAATTCTCTCCCTTCAAGTAAAACTTTAGAGTATTTATCATAAATATTATTTAAGTTACCCTTAACATATTCAATATCTTCTCTACTACCCGAAACGGTTATCTCCCCAGTTTTAAATTTAAGCACCCACTTATTACTTCTTCTATCTCTTGGTAACTTAACGCCCAATTCATCTTCAACACTTTCGTGATTAATTGCGTAAGGTATTTCGTCTATTAATGCTACATATTTTGTATCAGAATTAAAAAGTTTATTATCTTCGCCTTCACTATCGCTAAATATAATACAATCTTCATTTTCATAGCTAAAGTTTTTTCCAACAATATGATTATGATATTCAAAACCTTTAATGATAGGTTTTACAGACCAAAAGTTTGTGCAAAAAACAACTTCTTTTTCAAATTGCTTTCTATCTTCTTCACTTTTTAAAGGAACGGTAATTTTAGTACCCGTTTGACTTGTAGTCTCATTTGAGCCTAATTCAATCATACGACTAACTTCATTCTTTCCGTCAGACGTTATGATTGCTTGATATAGGTATTCTAATCTTTTTCCTTTTTCTTCTACAATAGTTGAAATGAAGAAGTTATCAGTATAGGCAAAAGGGGTTTTTGCACCAATACCAAAACCACCCGTAAATTCATCACTATCTCTTTTTGTTGAGCCACCATATTTCAAGAATATATTATCCATTCTTTCTGGACTTATTCCTACTCCATTGTCTTGAAAAGATATAGAATTTGTTTCTTCTGACAATAAATTATTTTCACTACTAATTGTTATTACAATAGGACTATCGTTTCTTCCTGCCTCTCTATTTGCGTCTCTTGAATTAGATGAAATTTCTCTTGCTACTGCACCAATTTTGTTTTTATACATTTTATCTCTCAACAACTTTATAACCATAGTGTCATTAGTGTCTACGCTAAAAGTCTTGCTTGTTGCACCCGAAATTTGATAATCTTTTTTTTGTGTTTTAATTTTCATTTTGTCTCTTTTTTATTGTTACATTATAATATAGGAATTAGTTTTCAAACTAATCAAAAAATAATTGTTTTTTATTGTTCTACTAATACAACACTACCAAAATAATTTAATTTATTTATATCTTTAGTATTCATTAATTCTTTTGTTAATAATAGATTTCCACCTACTCCTACATTGTCTCCAATAGTTAAATTTCTTTTGTTTACGTTTAATGATAGGTCTCCCCCAATTAATACATTATCCCCTAACACAACACTTCCAGACGTTGCTATTGAAAATGAATTATATATCTTAACATTATCGGGTATGTTTATACTTTTAGCCGAAGAAATGTTTATTTGTTCTAAATAACTCTCCCCACTTTCAAAAGGCAACAAACCTAATCTTAACTGAAAGTCAAAAGTAAAAAATGTAGAATTTGAACTCGCTATTTCTTGTACTGCTTTAATATTATTTTCAAATGCTAATTTTGTATTGTCTGTTATTTTTGAAAAATTATATTTATTATTTAATTCAACAAAATAATCAAGATATTCTGGCTTAGGCGAACTGTTTGAGTGTCCTTTAAATTCAAATATACGCTTGTCTTTTGAGTGTGCCTCTACCGTTAAGTGTGGTCTATTGTACTTGTCTCTTAATGAAAACGCAATACTAACTCCACTTGAAATTCTTTGATTATGTGAACTATTGCCGATACAATGTCCCATAGCACTTCCTTCTTCTTTACAATCTTTTGTTTCAATTAATTGCACCCACTTAAATTCTCCACAATCCAATACAACATTTGTATTTTTTAACCCATTTTCATTTGGTACAAACAAACTCTTTTGAAACTTATTTGCCTCTTTCAATGCTTTAATAAAATTGTAGTCATTCAAGTTAATGTCTTGAATTTCTTTTTTCCAATCTAATATAGTATCAATTTCATTACTAAAGTTATTTAACTTTTTTTCTTGATGTGAAGTTTGACTTTCCAAAAACCAATTAACCCTATAACATTGTTTATCGCCTATTTGGTTTGCTATCCATAAACAATATTTTTTGCTTTTAGACAAACACCATTCTGCAACTATTTCTGGCAAACCTATTTTGTTTACCATAATATTCATTCTTTTATCTTTAAACCTTTTTACTTCCATAGTAATTTCTTTGTTACATTATAATATAGGAATAAGTTTTTAAACTAATCAAAACAAATTCCAATTTGTTTCTACCTATTATAATATAGGAATAATTTGCGGGACTAATCAAAATACAGGATGCGATGGAGCAGGTTTATTTTTATATAAGAGGTATACAATAAAAAAAACATATATTCCGAAAAAAAACAATTAATATTTCGGAAAATATATAATCACTATTGTATACCATGTATATATTTTTTTTGGTCAACAGGTGAGCCAGGGGCTGGAAGCCAGGGGACCGGGGAGTTTATTGCAAAAAAAAAGACCAACAAATTAATGTTAGTCTTTTTTTTGTAAAGATAGTATCTTATAGATTCTTTTTTAGTTTACTTTTTATCCTGTGAAATTTAACTAAACAATAGTTTTTTGTTTTATTCACTTCTTTAGATATTTCCTCAAAAGACAATTCACAATCAAATCTTAAATGTAATATTTGTTGTTCTTCTGCGTTTAGTTTTTTTATTGCTTGTTTTATTTTTTTGTTTATTTCGCTTTTTAATTCTTTTGAAATTAAATTTTCTTCTGCGTTTAATTCAGTTCCTTTAATCTGTATAAGATTAACTTCACTTTCTCCTAAGTCAATTTTTTTATTAATACTAACAACATTTTTTGAAAACTTATATTTTGAAGTCCTTGTCTTATCTAAAAAAGAATTTCTTGCGACCTTTTTAATCCAACCTCCTAATAGTCCACTACCACCTTTAACACTATACTTGCTTATAGTGTTCATTATTTTTATCATAACATCAGACGCCAAGTCCTCGGCTTTTTGACTATTTCCATTATACAATTTTGTCAATTCAAATAAAACAATATTGTAATACTTGTTGTATATAAGACCATAAGCACTATCATCTCCAGACTTAAAATTGTCTACATTTTTTACATCTTCTAAATCTTGTTTAGAAAATCCTTTCTTTTTCGCTATTTCATATTCTGTTTTCATCATATTTGTATTATACGTTAATATAGGATTAAAGTTTCGTTTTAATCAAAAAATATTTAACTAGTTTATTTCGTACACTTTGTTGTTTATCATTAAAACCTCTTTTAAAGATTTGCCTTCTAAACTTTCTTCAGTGTCTTTGTACACAAATGAATTAAACTTATAGGGATTATAATAAATCTCTCTTGCTGTTTCTAAATTCATTACATCCTTCATCTCATCCAGCGTTTTACCATCTTGTAGGACATGATATTTGAGGGGTGTAATAAAAGCATGAACGTTTTTTCTCTTTTCCTTCAAAACCTTCTGCCTCCCAGTCTCCATAACCTTGAATTTAACATCATTCAAAAGCATTGTATTCGCTCTTTCAGTTACTCTGTATCCCTTTTTCTCTGGGACAAAGCCTTGTATTGAAAAGGTTTGTTTGTGTAGGTTTCTATATATCTTAAATCGTTTCATATTATAATATAGGAATTGTTTTTTGAATCAATCAAAATTAATTTCTCTTTTTCTTTTCTCTGACATCATAAACTTCACCTGACAAATCATAATCACAGGTCCAGCCTATATGCTCTAATTCAACTTTAATTCTTGCACATTCCTCATATAAGTTTTTGTTGTCATCCCAACTATCTACCACTGCTTTAACTGCAGGTGGTAAGTTTTCGTATGCCTTTGCGTCTTCATCCAAATAATCTTGTTCTCTCATAATATAATATAGGAATTAATTTTTATTCTAATCAAATTGTTTTAAATTTTCTTTTGCTTGCTCATTAACTATGTTTAAAAGGAATTCTCTATCAAAACGTTCACCTCCCATCGCGTTGCCATTTCTTCTAAATTTAGTGCACTGTGTATGTACCCATAAAATATTCAATTCTATTTCGGATTTTATTCTTTGTTGAGTACTTAAGCCCCAGCCTTTTATTTCGGCTAGCTTGCCTTCTTTACACGCCTCATATAGTTCGTTCAAATTTGATATACCCAACTTTACGTGTAGCTCAGCAGCCTTCTTAATACTAATTCCACTAACAGCCGTTATGCCCAGCAGGTCAAATTGGTTATTACTTTTCTTTTCTACATTTTTTTCTCTCGTGCTCATATCTTAATGTTTTAATATAGGAATTAAAAATCAAACGAATCAATTTAATTTAGATTTTTGATTTATGAATTCTATATATGCTTTAGTATTTTGTCCCATCTCTTCTCTTACAACATCCAGCCATTGGATGGGGAGAGCCACTGTAGGCAAATCAATCTCATCATGAATAGGAGTGTGAAATTTGGCCGCATCATCGATACAGTAAATCACATCTCCATCATAATCAGGATAATCCATAAGCGCCTGGCTTTGTGGCCAGTGAATTCTGAAGTATCCCTTAGGCAGGTCATCTATGTTTTTTATAGTTTTATACATTATTCTTTTCTCTTATTAACACTGCAGCTGCGCGATTTAAATCATGCATCGAATTGGGGTCATCTTTTTGCGCAGGTACCCATCCGCCATCAGACCACGTAGTGTACAAATCTTGCTCCTCACATATTTGTAGCATTCTCAACCTCGGAATACCTGCCCATCTCTCCCTCGAGTTAACATCTTCACATCCGCACGATATCTTTTGAAGCCCGCAATCAGTGCAAGCTTCATTATCGCATCCATCTTCATGTTCAAATCCAACACTGGTACCACAATCATGACAGTACTCTCTTCTAACCATATCTTTTATTAGTTTTGCCATCTTATATTCTTTTTACATTAGTTAAGTATTCATAAACAAACTCTTCGTCTTCGTTCGCCGCGATATAGTTCTCGGGTATGTAGTACTCTTTCTCTCCCCACTCTATACACTTATGGTTATCCATCATTAAATCTACATACCCTGGCTCTTCGTCTTCTTTTACTTCAGTGCAAATGGCGTCTATATAATTATCGATTATGTTTTTTACTACTCCCATATTATGCACCTAATTTATTGTTGCTGTTTTTTTTTAGAACTTCTTCCTTACTTCTCCCTTTTTTAGTGTAACCAGTCCACCCTTCTTTTTTAAGGTCTTGCAGTGCGTTACTTGCTTCACTTCCTTTTGGTTGAGAGCCATGTATCAATAGAGCAAATGAAACGTCTCCCTTGTATGCGTGAGTATCATCATGGTCTATTTCTAAGCCCAATTCTTCTGCCTGTTTTTCAGAATATACAACAACTGCCTCTTTTAGATTATGTTCCTTAATCAAATCATCGCGTTTCCCGCCTTTAGAGGCATTTAGTTTGAAGTTTGAAGGGATTTCATTCATTCTACTAATCCAGAACGGTAAAGCCTTTGTATATGCGTAAAACAATACGTTAGGAATATCTTTTGATACTTGTAGCCAAGCGTCAAAGTATTTTTGATTAAAAAAGTCTCCACCTACATGAATACGAATAATTGTAGCCTTTTTGGGTAGGCTATCTTTTATTAGTTTAACAATATTTTCTGTACTTTCTTTTTTAACCAAGTCAAAATTATGTTTCCTTGCATTGTAGGTATTCTTATACAACACTTCTTGTGAAGCTGAAAAACAACGAA
>Ga0181397_1000361_pt1 | contig 17209 bp, 26 predicted proteins | sample 20SPOviralmetaG_FD_130126 | JGI IMG/M metagenome (GOLD analysis project Ga0181397, IMG submission 130126) | Marine viral communities from the oligotrophic San Pedro Time Series (SPOT) site, San Pedro Channel, CA, USA - 20 SPOT_SRF_2011-02-23 | ecosystem: Environmental > Aquatic > Marine > Strait...
TCGCTTTCCTCTACCACAAGAGGATGAGTTAAAAGTTCGGTTGTCGTATTGGTTGCTATGGTCTTGGTTTTAAATAAACTAAACACATTACCAGAAGCATCTGTTAGAGTAATATCTAAATTACATCCAGAACCAGCGTCATTAGATACTAATATTGATTTTACCAAAGCAACATTAGCACTTGGAGTTGTATACAACGTTGTATTGTCTGTTGTTGTTAAATCTAACTTTGCATTTACGAAACTATTTGACATTAATTTATAAAGAAGTTTTGAGCGTCAACTTCATCCTTTAGTTCTTGTTGATATGTTGTATTTAATTTTTGTATTATACTATCAAGATCTCTCACCTGAGCATCAGCAACATCTTGACTATACTCTTTACTAGGCCGTGTTAATATTTGTACTATCTTTGCCATTATCTTCTACCGTCTGGTTGTATATCTAATCTAAATCCACCTAATTTCCAATTCTGTGAAGCAGCTGTATTTGCTATTTTTAAAGATACAGCTCTAGCTCTAGCTCTAGTATCAACCTTAGTTGTTGAAGAACTAATGGTAAAAGGTCCAAGAGCAGAACTCGCTTGTGAGTTATTAGAATAATTTCTTAGTTGTAATGTAATCTGTGTGTTACCAGTTTGAGAAACAAAGTCTGGTATAAATCTTCTTATTTTTGCAAAGAACTCACCATCACCACCTTGACTTATATCAAAGTCTCCAGACTCTATATTAGAAGTTATAGCTGTAGTTGCTGTAGATGTAACCTGATCTGTTCCAGTCTCGTGCTCATAGTATATGGTGCATCCATCGGTGTTTCCAACAACGTCATAGGAGTTGTTAGAGTCAGCATCATAATCTGTGGCATGTGGTTTACCAAAAACTGCAGAGTCTTGCCAAGTGGTTCTATCTAAAGTGCTTGTTGTCCAAACAGGTCTTTGAGGTGTGGATTCTACATAATTATAAGTTACGCATTTATTTATTATTGTTGATCCTGATGAACAATAAAACCAGTTAATTTCGCCAAACAAATTATTTAGACCTGCATTAATAAGTTGTGAAGCTGTTGTATTTAAATCATTAAATACAAAGTCTTCTACTAAACATGGTAATGATTGTAGAGCACCAGCGTATTTAAAAAACCCATTCTCGGAAAACCAATATGCTGCACCGTCTACTTCTACTGCAGCGTTTTGACCAATCAAACCACAGTTAGTTCCTACTTGTGCAAAACCAAACGTAAAAGGTGGTCCAATAAATCTCTGTGTAAACAAAGCAGTATCTGTCCAAACATAGATTGCATCTCTACCTCTAACCGCTCCTACAATTCTAGATCCATCGGCAAGTCTTTGTGTGCCCGCTGTGTTAGTGGCTGTTGGTGTATACGTATTAATATCCTCTTGATTAGAAAATCTAATAAACATTTGATCTTGTGTTGATGCATCACCGATAGTTGTCTCTGTACCAAAAAACACTAAGTGTCTATCTGGTGTAGACACAATCATGTCTCTAGACGCTGTTGGTGCTCCAGAAATAATTGTAGCTCTTGTTGCGTTTGCATTAGCTGCATTTGAGTTCCATTCAAAAACTGCACCGTCGTGTATCAACGCGATAATTTTATCGCCGAAGTTATCAATAGACCACATACCAGGATCAATTACTAAATCTCCAGATGCTGCCTCACCCCACGCTACGAAGTCAGAAACATTTGTAATTGTTGCGCCATCAGAATGTGATGCTGCTGTTGTGCCCCTCGTTCCTCGCGTCACGCCTGTTAATGTATTACCTGAGATTCCAGTGTAAGAAATATCTTCAGTTCCTATTCTTATAAAATTTGTACCTGTTGATGGAAAGTTAACAACGCTTGTCAAAACAACAGTTGTTGTAGAAGCATCGATTGCTCCATTAAGTGTAGTTGTTAATGGATTACTTGCTTCACCTCCCCAAGAAGATAATCCCCAACCAAATCCGGGTAACTGTTCAGCGGGTCCAACGTGGTAATAAGTTTGAACTCTAATACCTCCAGATGTTGTAGCACCTGCGCCGGATTCATTTGATGACATTGTTATAGTTATTGTAAGATTGGTTGGTGCACTAGTAACCATAAATTTTTTATCATCAAAATCCGAAGCTGAATAATTAGATCCAGTTATGGCAGTAAAACTATCTAATAAAATAATGTCTCCAGGCACTAAACCATGCCCTGAAGAAAAAGTAATTGTTACAATAGCTGACCCATTAGTTGTGGTAAAAGCATTTGTAAGAGTGGTTGTAGATTTGATTGGGTGTATATCATAGAATACACCACCTGAATATGCATATAAAATTCTGTTTGTTCCTATAATGGAGTATTTAATACCACTTCTATTTACGATGTGGTGCATAGCTCTTGCAGCGCCAGTAAGTTTGTCAGTGCCTAATTGTTCCCAACCACCTATCTTTTCAGGTGTACCATATCTAAACCTAACATTATCACCATCAACCCATTGACCTTCTGCCTGAGTGTCTGTAATTTGTTTGTTAAAGCCTGGTAAGAATTGTACTTTTTGTAATGCCATAATTTACCATTATACTAGTTTTTGGCTAAAAATATAGTCCATTCTAGATCAGAGATCAAATCATTTACGTATACGTTTTTCTTATTTTCTCTGCAAATATATTCATGAAGCTCTTCTAAATCTAAAATAATCCATTCTTTTTCACCCTCAAGAACTAGCTTCTGAGCTTTTGAATCAAGACGTCCACTTTGCGCTGATGTCCCATTAGGCATTTCAAACATTTCTCTGACATCAAATTTATAAAAAGCATTTTTACCTTTTATGATGCCTGCGATATTCCAAGACGTTTTTTGTTTTGGATACTCTATACCGGTTAAGTATTTAGAAAATTTAGTTACAATATTATTTGTCAAATTCAATCCATCCATTAATCATATATTTATCTGTTTTTAATGGTGGGTTGCCTCTGTGTGTATGTGTAAAACTTGCAGGACAAATAACAAGACGACCTTGTTTAGGTTCTATTCTTTTAGATTGATATAAGAACTCTGTTTCACCGCCATCTTTAACATCATTTAAATAAAGCATAACTAGCAACAGTCTTGATCCAGTCTCTCTAGTATCATGCTCACAATGCCACAAATGATAACCTTCAGTAGGCTTTGTTTTTTGAATCTTTATACTATCATAAAATCTATGTGAGGCTACGTTGTTTAACATACCATATTTATTCGCATACTCTCTGTAACAAACCCAAGCTGTATTTACAAATTCTTTTATGTATGGTTCAAAACTTTTAAAATGTATATCATTATCTATATATTTTCTTGAGTTTGCAAACACTAAATTATTATCTTTTTTTATTTTATTCTCTCCTAAATCTTTTCTACTACGTGTATAATTAAGTTTTTCACTTTGATCGTAAATACCTATAATTTTATCACACATATCTTTAGATAGTGTGTTATCAAATATGCCTATAAAATCTTTTATCATTTTAAAAATAATTAATATTTACATTAAGTCTACATTTAGCATTAGTTGTTGAAGTGCTGCTATGTGGTTTGTGTGAATCAAACAGTAATAATCTGTTTGCTACAGAATCTATTTCTTTGCCGTCATGTAAAATAGTTTTTCCATTGTTCGTGTTAATATAAAAAATAGCTGCTTTATGTTTGTATGGATAATCTATATGTGTTTTATGTATTTCTAACTTTTGTGTTCTAGGATACATATTTGCTTTAACTCTTATAAAACACTTTGCATTTAAACGAATTAATATTTTACGAAAAGGGTCAGAGTGTTTACTATAACCCGAATTTCTATCAAAGATATGATGTATTAAATAAGACTCAAAATTTTTTTCTTTATACTCTGCGTTTATGTTGTTTACAAAATACCAAGGAAACTCATTTGAAACCACTAGTTCACTAATAATTTCAAACTCATGTTTTGGAAGAAAATTATCTATTACTTTTACCATACCCATGAAACCACAGAATAACGTGTGCCCTTTTTTACTGGATTAACCCTATGAGGATATAAAAAATTAGAAGGAAATATTAACAAGTCTCCTGCTTTAAATTTGTATTCAATATTTTTAAACATAATAAACTCACCACCTTTATAGTCATCGTTTAAAACAATTAACAAACTTAATATCGGAATACCTTGACCTTTAAACAAAGTGGTTATGTGATCGCAATGTTCTGCCATTTTTTTATTTAAATTATATTTATTGTATCGTATTAAAGAGTAACCTTGCCATCCATTAAACCAAGAAAACTTAAGTTTGTCGACGTAGTCTTTTATTTCAAACCAAAGTTTTTTCATAATAACTTCTACGTTTGGATCTTTTTGTTTTCCGTGTGATACATCTAATTCTTGGTCACCAGATAGTTTGTTAAATTTTTTACCATTATAGAATTCATGTGTTTTCCAATCATAATTATCTAAAGATTTTATAACTTGATTACAAAATTTTTTATCTAAAAATTTCTTTTTATGTTTTACATATTTTTTAAGATTGAGCTGCATAATTTTCTGAGTAATTAAATGAAATAGATATACGGTCTTTATTTGAATTATTGGGCATAACATAATGATCAAAGTGAGACGGAAATAGAATTAACATATTTTCTTCTGGTTTAATTAATTCAGTAGCTTTGTATACATGGACGTTTCTATAAAAAGCAAAACTGCCAGAATTAAAAGGAGTCTTCACGTAGAACACTCCAGAAAAAACACAATTAGGATGATTGTGGGGCACATTAAAATCTGTTTTTTTGTTTATGTTAATCCAAAAATTATTAAGACGAAGAGGTAAAGATAGTTCATTTTCTCTATGTAAATTTGCAACTTGTTTTGTAATTGTAGCAAATAAATTCCACACCGGTTTACTTTCATTTAAAGTGGGATGAAGAAAAGATGGACTTTGGTAACCACCAGAATTAGACTTTATTACAGATGGAAGATTTTTTTTAATGTTGTCACAAAATTTTGTAATACCTTTTAAATCTTCATTTAAGATATCTATAGAAGCAACTTCTTTAAACGGTTGAAATATTTTAGTCATAAAACTCTCCTACGTATTTTATAGATATTCTTGGATAGTTTGGTTTGTTAAAAGACATACCTGCATGTAAAGAATCTGCAGGGAACTGAATAATTCTTCCGTGTTTAAAAGAAACTTTTTTATTGTCAGGTTTATATACAAACTCTCCACCAATATTTTTGGGCAAGTCTTGTTCACACAACATAAGAATAAAAGCAACTTGTTTAGAATTACCATCTGTATGCGCTGAACCATTCATACCCTTAAATTGTAGATTAGAAGAAATCTCTATTAGTTTTAATTTTAAGTTACAAAAATTTAAAATGTGTGCAAAACTATCAATTAAAGTTTTGTTTAAAGATTTATTTTCTCCGTATTGAATAAAATTTTCATCGCTTCTTCTAAAATGAGTTATGCCTAATAATCTATGAGTTCCTAAAGTTCTATGCGGCCATGTGGTTCTATTGGCTATGTTATTGGCTCTCCATCCTTCTTTGTTTAAAAAAACATGATTTATTTCTGATAGCCAAAACTTATCAAACACGTTGTCGTATATTTTAAGCATAAAATTTTTGTTTATGGTAATCGTAAATACTAGTCTTATCTTTAATAGCTTTCTTCCACATAGAAACTTTCTTATCTAATTTTTTAACTATAGGCAAATATTTTTCTTTAAACTCTTTGTCATTCATTTGTCCATAATATTTTACAGTGCTTGCCTCTGTTGGATACCAACCCATACCAAAAGCTATACAAGGTAAACCAAATAAATGATTGTAATGATAAGCATAATTTCTATCGAGAGCTGCTTTTAAAAAACCATTTTGTAATAAGGGTTTTAAATTTATTAAAGATTGTTCCCATGATTTGTTGGAAATGTCCTTCCAATATCTAGTGTCATCTCTGTTAGATAGTGCATAGTGTAATGCAACAAACTCTGCAAAATTTCTAAATACTGTCTTACATTGAAAGGTAAAATTATCTCTGTCCCACTGTGTGACTACATCTCTTTGCATATTTCTAACTAATCTTATTAAAAATTCATGAACAGAAAATAACCCATTGCTTTCAAGAGGTTCTATAAATCCTGCAGACAAACCAATTGCAACTACGTTTTTTACCCAAAGTCTTTTTTGTATACCTACTCTCATTTTAATTTTATTAAACTCTAAATCTTCTTGACCAATATGGTTTTTAAATTCTTTTAAAGCATCTTCATCGCTAATGTATTTATCCGAATAAACATATCCTGTTCCTATCCTTGACCATAAAGGTATTGTCCAGATCCAACCAGCGCTCATTGCCTCACAGTTTGTATATCCATTTAATTGTTTTCTTTTGTTATCATAGGGAACTCTGGTTGCCCAAGCAGAGTTATTAGGAAGAATGTCTTGATAAGATTCAAAAGGTTCTTTTAAAGTTTTGTCCAGTAATAAAGATCTGAAACCAGTGCAATCTATAAACAAATCAGCGGTGTATTTATTATTTAAAGATTTGATACCTTTTTCATTTGTTTGTATTGAATCTATATTTTCTTTAATATGTTTTACACCTTTTGGTAAACAATACTTATCTCTTAAAAAAAGTCCAAACTTAGTTGCATCAAAATGGTAAGCAGTGTCTCTTTTAAAATTAAAAGGGATTTCATTATTGTGATTATCAAATAATTTATTTTCATTTACTAAAGCCATTTGTGGATACATAGATTCTGCAAAGTTTGATCTATGTGTTTTAGGATACAAATGTTTTTTAAAAACCCAATCATTCAACTTAGCATGGTTGCCATCTAAATTTGCATCTCCGAAAGGATAATGAAAACCACCATCTTTTTTATTATAAAAATTTTCAAATCTTATACTAAGTTTGTAAGTAGCATCAGTTGCTTTAAAAAATTCATCGTCCTCTATATCTAAATATTTAGTCCAATTTTTTATTCCACCAATCGTGCTTTCACCAACACCCACTGTTTTGATATTAGGAGACTCTATGAGAGTTATTTGTTTTTTTGGAAAACTTTTTATTAATGTAGCCGCAGTCATCCAACCAGCGCTGCCGCCTCCTACTATTAATATTTTATCTGTCTTCATTTAATTTTTAGTATGTCTTCTATAATCTGTCTTAGTCTTGCGTTTTCTTTTATTAACTTATCATTTAAGTTACTTAATAACTCTAACGCTATATCTTTTTCTTTATTAGAAGCACCTCTTTCTTTATTTAATACAACTTCACTTTTTTTAACTGTTTTTTCAACATTAAGTTGTTCCTCTAAATCTTTTATTATTCTATCTTTTGTGTCCATTATTTTGGTAATCCTAAATGTTTTCTACCATCATACAGGTAAGGTTGGTTTTCCATTTTATCCTCATTGTAATGTAAAAAAACTTGTAAACAAATAGATCCTTTAAAAGGTTCTCGCCAATGTTCTAAATCGGGTCCTCTGTAAATTAACATGTCTCCTGGTTTTAAATTAACTTTAACTTTTTTATCCTTTGTATTTTTTAAAAATATAGGCCAAGGGTCTCCACCTAAATTAAGTGTTGTTGATATTTCACAACTTTGCCTGTCTGTGTGTTTTGGAAGTATGTTTCCTTTTTCGTATATTCTAGCATAAGAGTAAGTTGGAATAAGTCTATATTTAGTGTGATGTTCCATAACAGGTCTTATTAATTCTAACAAAGTATCAAAGGCGGTGTCCCCATAAGTAATAAAACAATCAGGTTGTCCTTTTATTTGATTGTCTTGAAACTGACCTAATAAATGCCTGTATGGAGCAGACATAGGAACATCTTTTGTTTGCATTTCTTTGCAAACAGATCTTTTTAACAAAAAATAAAAATATAAAAAATTAGTTACCGCTGTTGGTAGGGCATTTTTAATTATCTTATATTTATTCTTTTTAAAACTCATTATATTCTTTTTCTTCTAAACTAGACAATTTACCTTTAAACATAATATTAAAAGAAATACTTATTCTAGGTTCTTTCTCTTGGTTTGAAACAACATTGTGTTGTAACCAAGATGGAAACAATATTAAACTATTTTCTATAGAAGGCAACCACCAACTAGAAGAATTAAATTTATTATAATTATTCACCGCAGGTCTTATCACGGCAGCTTGAACTCTAGGGTCGATAAAGTGTATTTGTGTATTTTTGGTTTGAACATAATAGACTCCACTTAAATAATTGTTTGCATGTGTATGAGCATGAAAATTTTCTTTTGTTGTTAATATATTTGCCCACATTGAAGTAATCTCAAATCTTTCATATTGTATGTCTTGTTCTTTAAATACTTGTTTGGACATTTCAATTATTTTACCACACAAACTTTTGTAAGGCTTTTCTAACTGTAAAATACTTTCTGATTGCCAATTAGGACAAGATGTTTTTTTCCATTTTTTAAATATATCTTTTTTAATAATACCCTTGTCTTTTTTAGAAATTGCTTCTTTTGAGCTGTAGACACAAGTTGGAAATAAAATTTCTTTAATCATTTAAATTTAGGTCCTTTCACCCAAGACACTAAAGAATGTCTTGAACCTTTAGTAACGGGAGTTACTCTATGAAAATTATAACTAGGAAAAACTATAACTGTTCCTTGTTCTTTTTGTTTTACAAGAGTTTCTTTTCTTAAAGCTGTAGCCCAATGATAAAATTCAAAATCTCCTCCTTCGTATTTTTTTGGATCTGAAAGTTGAATAACACAGGACAGTTTTCTATTTTTACCTTGTTCATCTGCAGTTGGCCAACAGTCTTGATGCCAACCATAGTGATTTGTTTTTTTGTAAGAAGTAAACTGAACAGGTTCAATTTGTGTTAAGTCAAAGTTCCAACCAGAGTTTATATTGGCTGTGTTTACATAAGTTCTTATTATGTCCCATAACCATTGTTCTTTAAAAAAACGAACACCAGAGTTTCTTAGACTTAAATTTTTTTGAGAATTTTTTTGGCCTTGAGTTCCACCTACAACACCTTTTTTACTTTTTTTAGATTTTCCTAATTTAATTATTTTTTCGCACAATTTTTTGTCTAGTGCTTTTTCAAAAAACCAATATAACTCTTTACTATTACCTATAAAACTTGTCATAATTTCTGTCTTTAATAAAAGACATATAACAAATTTATTAATTAAAGTAAATGATTATACTGCGTCCCAAGAAGAAGTGCTTGCGTTCCAATGGTGAGTAAGAGAAAGATCTGAACTATATCCATTCCATCTTTGATTATCTTCGTCCCAAAGAGCAGATCTTATTGTGTCAGTTATAGATGGCTCTGATACAGGTGCTTCCCATTGTTTATCAGAATTTAAAGCCCATGAAGGAAATGGTTTTGGTTGTATAAATTTTTGTGTTGCTGAATCATACGTTCCACCTTTTGCAGCGTTTGTACTATTTGATGGTGATAAAACATATTCATCACCAGACATAGAGTCTGCTATTATTATGTTTACAACGTTATTATCACTATCTAGTTTTGCGTATATTGCCATGATTATGCCTTCTCAATCGTAAAAGTCCCACTTTGTGTAAAGTCTGCCATTGAATCACCACCTGGGTGGTCTGTTGTTGGAATACTTGGTGGTGTAGCTGTAATAGTAAAATCACTTGGTGTTCTTACAACAACTCTTCCTCCAGATCCTGCTCCACCTTGGGCATGCTGAGAAGACGGTCCTCCGCCTCCACCTCCACCGCCAGAGCCGTGTGAACTTGCAGAGTCTCCAGGGTTATTTTCTCCCCCTCCTGATCCTCCGCCGCCCGGTCCGCCGCTTCCTCCGGATTGTCCTCCGTGAGCACCGCCGCCACCACCGCCTGCAGCAGTGAATGGTGAACCTGTAATTGTAAATGTTGAACCTGATCCTCCTGGGCCGGCTGCAGCTGTTGGTGAAGGAGAATTTGAACCTCCCCCTCCTGCGCCGCCGCCTCCAGCGCCGAAACCTGTACCTGGAACGAAATCTGTGCCTGGACCAAATTGAGATGGGTCTGGTGATCCACCAGGATTACCCTCTGCCGGAGAAAAGTCTCCTTCGTTACCTCTATGAGAACCAGCTCCTGATCCGCCAACACCTACTGGTGATTGTCCTGATCCTGAAGTTGCACCTCCGCCTCCGTTGGAAGTTATAAGACTATCTATAACTGAATCTCCGCCAGCATCATTTTGACCGGGTCCTCCCGCTCCTCCGCCGCCTACTGTAACTGTTATGGGTGTTCCTATTCCTACATCAATTTGAGTTCCACCTGGAAAAGATGTTCTTGCTCCGCCTGCGCCGCCACCTTGGCCACGCTGACCTCCACCTGCACCGCCACCTGCAATAACTAAATAATCAACTGTAGCTACTGCTGCGCCACCTGTTAATCCGAAAGCTTTTGCTGAAGCTGCTCCGAGTGAAGCTAATATTGGCATCTTTCTATATTCCTCCTATTATGCAAACTGTGTTTGAGCTGCAAACGCTGTAAACGCTGCGTCTCCAGTTTTAATTATTGTATACGAATACATATCAACAGAGTTAGCATTTCCTGCACTTGGTGCCGAACCACCTTGCCACTCTGGTGTAACAGAGGATCCGTCAATTGTTACAGCGTTATTGTAATACGCTGTTCCGCCTTGTGTTACTAGATGAGCAACTGTAATTGACTCGCCTGTATCCATAATATTATTTAAACTGTTTGAACCATCACCTCTAATATTTAGAGTGTAGTTAGCTGATGCATTAGATGTAAAGTATAATACTGCTTGCGTAATGACATCATAGTTAATTGTACCTGTAGCTGCAGTTGCTGCTACTGTAACTTTTTCTGCTAATTGTTGAATTTTACCAGCGCCTAATGTAACTCTACCTATTCCTTTTGGAGTGATGCTAAGATCAACATTTGTTTCTCCGCTTGCTCCAATGATTGGTGCATTACCTGTTGCTGCGTTTGTAATTTCTACTTCGTTTACTGCTGAAGCTGTTGTTTGAAATATTACTTGTTCTGCTCCATTTGCATCTGCAATAAAACCTGCATCTGCAATTTTTGGTGCTGTTAAAGTTTTGTTTGTTAATGTTTGTGTACCAGTAAGTGTTACATCTCCATCACCAGAACCAAAAGCTAAAGTAATAATATTTGGATTAGTTCCATCACTCGCTGATGCAAATATTAATTGATCAGTTTTGTCTGTTGCAGAAAATGTAAACGAATCACCTGATCCAGTTACATATTTAAATTGTACTGTGTATGCACCTGATGTTGAATTTCTTAAAAAGTAAAAAGTTTGAACATCTAAAGGTATAGTTACAACTTGGTTTCCTGTAATTGTACCTGTGAACTCAATCATTCTGTGAGATAAAACTGCACCAGTTGATCCATCAGAAACAGATAAAGCTGTTGTTTGTGCGCCACCTGCTATTGATTGCTGTATAAATCCACCAGATATTTGTTCAATAATTTGTAAATTTGTATTAGTTTTTGTTCCCCATGTACCCGCGTTTTCACCGGTTGCCTGAAGTTCTACCCCTAAAGGTGTGTATGTTGAAGCCATATTTTATCTCCTGTTATGCAGCGTCAGTATAACTTGTATTTGAGCCCGTTGCAACATCTGTATACGAAGAATTTGAGCCTGTGTCAACATCAGAATATGCTTGAATTCCGAAGCCTGATGAAGTGCCAAATGCAGCTATAGAAACCGTTGCAGATTGTCCTGTTGGGAATGCATTACTTGTTAAACTAAAAGTTAAAGATCCTAAAGAAGAAGTTGAAGATTGGCCCGTTACACCCATTACGTCAGCGGGAGCTAATGATCCTTGTGATGCAGTTGCTGATTGACCTGTAGGTATTACAATTGGATTTGTAGTTATATCAGCATTACCTAAATCTATATCTGCTTGTAAACCAGTTATTCCCATTACATCAGCAGGTGTTAATGCACCTTGTGATGCAGTTGCAGCTTGACCAGTTAAAGCAACTGATACATCAATAACTGCAGTTGGACTGCCAAGAGAAATGGTTCCAGCTTGACCAGTTAAACTTAAAGAAACATCACCAACAATTGTAGGTGATCCAACACTAGAAGTTCCAGAAACTCCTGTAACTCCCATTACGTCTGCAGGAGATATTGAACCAACGGAAGTTGTTGCTGATTGACCTGTTAATAATATATCACCTTGAATACCCCAAGCATCATCATTCCAAGCAGCTCTTCCCCAACCAGAATTTATTTCTGCTGATACTGAAACTGTTCCGATGCTTGCTGTTAATCCAAGACCTGTTAATTCTAAAGATGTATCACCAACTTGTCCCCATTCACCTTCATCCCAGAATCTACCACCCCAACCTTTTTCGTTGAAAGCTTCTATACTTCCAGTAGAAGATGTCATTGATAAACCAGTTAAAGTTAAAACTGGATTTGTGCTGTCACCCCAAGTTTCAGAGTTCCAAGTATTTCTACCCCAACCATTTAATGTAAAAGATAATACGCCAGCTGCATTTACTGTAGATGTTAATCCTAAACCTGTTAACTCAACGCTATTATCTGTAACTTCTCCCCACTCACCATTACTCCAAGTAGTTGCACCCCAACCTTGAGCGGGCACACCCATATTAGTTCCATCACCAACAGATGAAGTTAAACTTAAACCTGTAATTTCGATTGTTGCTACTTCGGATTGCCATGAGTTGGCTCCCCAGATATTATTTCCCCAGGTAGAAGCCATAAGGTTGGCCTCCTTACGCTATTCGGATGATCGCGTTTGATGCGTCTGCTGTTGGAAACTGGATTGTAAATGTTCCGCTTGTTACAGTTTTATCAGAACCAAAATCGATTGCACAAACTGATGGATCACCTGATGCTGAGTCGTTAAAAATTAAACATCCTCTTGCTGTGAAAGAAGCTGATGTAAAACTTGTATCTGCGAAATCACAAACTGCAGTATCTGTAGATAAAGCAGGAGTTACGCTTGTAAGTGCATTTCCTTTTGCAGTGTATCCAGTGCCAGAAACTTCGTTTGAGGTTGTGTATGCAGTTGTAGATTTGTTTAACGTAGCAGAACTTGTGTACAATGCTATGTTAAAAGTATTTCCACTTGTTGCAGTGAAATTGTGAGTGCCTGTTAAAATTTCAGTTTTAAAACTGTTACAAATTGCCGATGTTATTGCCATAATAAAACTCCTTAAGGTGTTGTCGATGGTATCGTTATCCTAACAGCACCATCAGTGTAGTCATCTCGTCTTCTTCTGCCGATTTGCTCTACACCAAATTTATCTACTTCCTGTTTATACTTATTTTCATATAGTGTCAACATATCTTGTGGGCCTTTTAAGAAAGCATATGTCTCCGCCAAACAGCAATATAATAGGCCATTTGGGAAGTTTAAGCTGATGTAGTTTGTTGTGTTATCAGAAGCTAAAGTTGCTGGCATTTTATTATAATGCACTCTAAATTTATACGTTGTGTCTGGAACAGGCGCAAACATCATTCTGCCAGAATTAGTATCACCGTCTCCAGTAGCTGCACCAAACATAGCATAATATTTAGGCTGTCCTCTTTTTGCTGTCTCTGTTGATGGCACGTACTCTTGTAGATATGTAACATCTTTTTTTTCTAAAAATCTATTAGCTCCAGTTGCAGCTGATGTAGAATCATAGACCTGTATACCTCTAATAAATAAAGCTCCTCCTGGAGCATTAATTGTTTCTTGTCCTGTAACTAAATTACCTATTTGTTGTTTTCTATCTGCATCAATGGGAACATCACGCATAATTCTATATTGTGCATTTAAAATAATATTTTCTAATTGATCAGCAGTTAAAACATTAGAATCTACTTCTGTGTAGTTTCTAATTTGTGTAATTAAAGTGCTATAACTAATTCCTGCCATTATGGTGTTAATGTAACTGGACCTGCGGTCACTGACATCCCTCCTGCTTTTTCAGTCACAGTAGGAGTTGACCCTAATGTGAATGTATAATTATCTGTTCCTGTTACTGTTATACTAAATCCTGAAGAATTTTCAAACACAGTAAAAGCTAATCCTCCCGGTGATCCATCTACGTTTCTAAATACAACAGTGTTTCCTGTAGTTCTGCCATGACTAAGCTCTGTAACAGTAATTGTAGTGCTTCCAGATGTAATATTAAATGGATTTCCCGATAACATATTTTCTGTAGCTGGCTCCGTTCTATCAGGTTTTGCCATTGGTAAACCTTGAGGATCAGCTCCATGTGGTTTAGGCTGTAATTGTGGCTGTTTAGGTTCAAATTCAGAAGTATGTACTCTAGAACCATTCCATTCTTTAACCATTTCTTTATAAGGAAAAGCCATACCAGATCGATCTGATATAAATTGTGCGTGTTTACCTTTTGAAAAATTAGACATTTGGATAATAAGTTTTCGGGGTTATATATGAACTTGAAGAAGAACCATCTTCAGCTAATGCTCTTTGTAATTCGTCTTCATATAATAGTTTCATTTGTTGAGTTAATTCTGGTTTAAATTTTTGTGATAAATAATAAGCTAACCCTGATGCCATACATGGAACGAATCTATATGGAACATCTGTTGCATTAGTATAATTACCAACATCTTGAATTCTTTTTACATAATAATAATTAATAAAATTACCAGCTTCTGATGAACCTGGTGTTAGATATAAAGTGATTGTAACTTTATCTATAAATCTTTGTACAAAATATTGTGATGGTGTTCCTTCAGAAGTTTTATTTGAAAGACCTTGATATGTAGATCTATTTATTTTTGTAAGAGGTGAATCAACACTTGAAGAGTTTCGGTAAACAGCTTCTAATACATCGTCAACACCATATACAGCTGTAGTGCTAGAAGTGCCATCACCTGTTGATCTAAACATTGTATATTCTGCTTGACCATCAACTAATGTAATTGAGTTGTTTGCTACTTCCCAATAGTGAAGTCCTCTATTACCCCACTCTTGAAACATAATATTAAGAGATCTTCTTGCTTGGCGTAACTGATTACCAGAAACACTTTGAAAACCAATTCTTTCATAGGCTTCTTCTATGATTTCATCAATTGCAAATGTTTTGTCGAACGTTGTCGTTCCTGAAGTAGTGTTAGCCATTTAATCTCCTTACTTGTCCAATATAATTGTTGCAGTAGCATTTGAAATTGCTGATATAGTCATACCACCTTCAAACAAAATACCATCCTCTGCTAAATTATATGAAAACACGTCTCCAGCTGGAACATCCACTTGAAATTGTGTAACAGAATTACCGTCTTGTAAAGTTACTGAACCTGCTGATCCAGTTGAAGCTAAAATAATTCCTCTTAGTCTTGTTCTACCTCCGAAGACCGATGTTGCATCTGTTTTTCTAATTGCTTTTACGTCTGATTTCATTATCCTGTGTATCCTATTGTTACAGAAGTTGTATTAGTTAAATCTAAATACACTCCAGTTTTAAATCTTATACCTGAGCCAGGAACAAAAATATCACAACCTTCTGTTCCAAAACTTGTTTGTAATTCTAAAGAACCTGTATCATCTGAACCATCATGTAGTTTAACTGTAGAACTAGCTACTCCTGCAGCTTGAATATAAGTTACTCTACATGGCCCTAAATTTACAGAACCACCTGTTATAGTTTTAAAACTACCGTCCGCTGTTAACGTACTAAATTTTTGATCGCTTGAAAATGATCCGCCACCTGCCATGTTTTACTCTCCTTATCTTTTGGTGCGGGTGAGTATCAAGATCAAAAAGTCTCGAAGTTTCTCACCCACATAATTATCTATTACGCGATTGTTGCACCTTGAACTGAAGTTGCGACCCAACCAATAGTACTATTCCAAACTAGAGTAGCTGACTCAGCTACTGCATCAAACGTAATTGTAGTTCCGTTTGCAAAAGTAACTGGAGTTAAAGTTCCATCTCCACCATCAACAATCATGTTAATGATTTTAACTTGCCCTGAAGTTGTACCATCAGCTAAAGTTAATGCATCAGCTCCAGTAGTAGTTATCTCAGTTATTAAGTTAACTAAATCAACTGCACCAGCACCAGATAAAGTTTGTACTCCGCCTCTAATACCTTTATCGTAAGATGCGTTAGCTGTAACTGCGCCTGTAGTTGTGTTTTTAGTTATCATATCGAAACCGTTTTCTGATCTTACCGGTCCGTTAAACGTTGTGTTTGCCATGTTATATTCCTCCTAGAATACATAAATGTAGTCCCTAGGGATGTCGACCATACGCGTCTACATTTATTTTGTTTTATTAATGTATGGTGGATTTATTATATACTAATATTATTTGCGGTCAATGCGTACTTCACCTACTAGGCTGATTCTATTGCTGCTTTTCTTAACATAGTGAGGCACGTAGCTAGGAAACATCAGCATGGTCCCCTCTTTCAATTTAGGAACATATTCATAGGATCCAAGATGGTCATCAAAATTGGGATACATGGCTTGTAGCAAGTAACCAGAAGGGTTTTTCAAGACAATCAGCGAGTCTCCTTTGTAATAAATTACAAAATTAAAATGATCTAAATAGTGAATATGATCTTCTTGAAAGTCATTCTTGATATATCTATGCTCCCATAAAGGCTTATATGTATATCGAAAAGAGTAGTTTTGATTGTATGATTTCATCAATTCTTCTGTGCAGCATTTTACACAATCATTCAAATATTTAGGGTTTTTAAATTTTAGATTATCTCTTCTAGGAGTTTGAGATTTATAGAATCTAGTCTCTTTTTCAGTTGATTCATATTTTAATTTTTTAAGATCAACTTCTAAAGTTACTATATTACAAAAATTTATATTCTTTCTTTTTAAAGAGTGCATAAGAGCCCGTAGTGAAAGTACGATTTCAGCGATGTAGCTTTTGATTAAGTAGCTACTGAAACTTCGGGTGCAGCGTCTTCAATCTTATTAGTTAGATTAGCTAATTTAGCTTCTTCTAACTTGATTGCATTAACAACATCTCTAATTTTGTTGTCAATACGGACCATGTCCAGAGTATATCTCTGGTTATCCCGTTGCTGTACCGCCCACTCTGTCTCGAGACCCCTCTTCGTTTTGTATAGGTCTCTGATGTGCGTTTGCATTTATAACCTCCTCATAGGTCATCCATATTTTGGACTTATTAATAAATCCATCTTTCTCCCATTTTATATCATTTTTTCCTAGCTTGTCAACTAGTGCATCTTCAA